>Ga0209417_1000089_pt1 | contig 245561 bp, 200 predicted proteins | sample RifGroF2_FD_184002 | JGI IMG/M metagenome (GOLD analysis project Ga0209417, IMG submission 184002) | Groundwater microbial communities from Rifle, Colorado, USA - Groundwater F2 (SPAdes) (version 2) | ecosystem: Environmental > Aquatic > Deep subsurface > Groundwater | place: Rifle, Colorado... | reverse complement strand
CTGCATGATCCTGCCTACAGGTTCGGTTTTGCGGCAAGTTCCGGATCTGTCTACAGGTGGCTTGCATTTCCTATGGGGATCACGTCTGACGGAAAAATGTGGATAGCGCAGAATCAATATCAGTTTGCGGACAAGTGGGACACAGATTTATACACGGTGATAGCATGATAATACCGGAAAGACCAATACCAGGGGCGAAGATACCACAAGGGTGGTTTGCGGACTTCTATGACTATGTAATGTCCCAACGTCTCAGAGGGGACGGGCGCACATTCTTTACGAAGGACACCGACCAAGGCCGTGTAGGATCCACTAAGCCGGAGGGGTTCACACCTGGGGCAGGGGGAGGCGGTTCATCCACTTATACCCTTTTCCAAGTTTCAAAGCTTACGGATACATCTATACAAATTCTTGGATACAATACAGGCGCACAACGTTATTCCCGCAACCTCATTACGCACGGACTGACAACCTTTGAACTTGCGGATGGTGCTTCTGTAACCGGGATTACTGCAACAGGCGTTATTTATCTTTCTATCACATGGAGCGGCACAGCCTACGCAGTAGCTCCTCTTTGGGCTTCTTCCATGCCTGCACAGGATACCACGCATATCTATTGGTATCTGGCCGATGTTACCTGCAACAATTCCATAATTTCAGCCATTTATCAACCTCCTATTTCACAAATCAATATTCCAGCGAGGGCAGGATAATGAGCACACCTACATCATGGACGGATACAGGCTTAGATTGGACGGCTGCCGATCCAATGTGGCCTCTTGAATTGCTTAATCAATGCATGATTGAGGCAATAAAAGAATGTGAGGCAATGATTCATTGCCACGACTCATTTCCAACTGGATACAAGCTGAGAGATTCCCAGGGAACTTTAATCCCAACGCCTTCATGTATTACAAATCCCTATGATCCTATTCTGCCAAACAAGACATATACGGACGCAATTCATCTTATGATTTCAAGCTATTTGACACCCGTTTATGTTACAAACTGGGGTTATGTGTACTGCTTTATAAACCACGAAATAGACGCAGCAGGCTATGATGGAATTGAATACACGGGAGGAGCGGAGCCTAACGTCTATCCATTGCCCGTACATTACTGGAATGAAACAACAGCATTGGCTTCAATAGGTGATTCTGCAAGACTTCCCGTACCAGACAAGACATCTGGCAATTTGTCAGCGTGGTATTTCCAGCAGTATAAATTCCTGAATCTTTTCCGCTGGACATTCTTATATCACAGTCCAACGAGCGGTGGATGTTATATCAACCTGAACTGGAGCAGTAATCCAATTCCTGTGCAGATATTTCAAAACCATTCCGTTGAATCCATCTACAGGCAGACATTCTCAGGAAATGTTTCGCTCACTGGCAATACAAGAATATTCACCCCGTGGCCTTCTGGATATGGCAATTCAGGACAGGAATTTAAATCAATTGTCAAATTCGATGGTGCGAACGGGAAGAAGTTCAAGAACTGGTAAAACGAGGATAAAACAATGACAACATTCAGCATACCAAGAGGCGATTACAGGGCTTATCCCTTCAACATGGAAGTCGGAGGCGTAGCACAGGACATGGCTGGCATGACCTTCGTATTCACCCTGAAAAGGCACATCGAAGATCCAGACAGCGAGATCCTTTTTACCGAGGAAGTGGCAATACCAGCGGGATCAGCCGTGTATTCGGCCCTGCTTGAGATCACAAGCACGGACTCAGACCAGGAGCCTGGCAACTATTATCTCGAAGGGACTTCATATAGCGACATAACGAAGCCGATCACGGCGGATCCGGTAGTATTCAAGATAACTGAACGTCTCAGGAAGGTGATGCCGGCATGAGTGAAGAACTTAAAATAGAAGTGTCTCAGCCAAGGATCGCATTTGATGCGGGAGGGGACGAACTGACGTTGCAGACTTCCACGCCCAGGATCGTCTTTGGGGAAAATCCGACTGTGCCGGTGTTCAACGTGGCACAGCCAGCAATCACATTCGGCATGCAGGGCGTTCCAGCTCCTATCCCGAACATCCCTGCAATACTGGCCGGAGAAAACATTTCAGCCCTGCGCTGTATCCGTGGAGATTCGGACGGCAAAGCATATGTCTGTTCGAACCTTGACGCATATACGATGATAGGAGTGACGCTTACGGCAGCAAGCGCAGATTCATTGATAAGTTTCAGGACAAACGGGCTGATAGAGGACAGTTCGTGGAACTGGGCGGAGAACCTGCCGATTTACTGCGGTGCCGATGGGGTGCTTACGCAGACACAGCCGACAACCGGCTATGCTGTTTATGCGGGAGTGCCGGTATCGCCCAGGAAGATGATCGTGAACATAGGAAACGTGATTAAACTGATTTAACGGAGGAATTTGATTATGGCAGCAAACAAGTACATCGCATGGGTTGCAGGATCCCTTTCAGAGGTGGTTGCAACGGTAACAAGCACAGGCGTAAGCATGGCGAACAAGATCGTGGCTCTGGACGCAACAGGCAAGCTGGATTCTTCACTGATGCCCACAGGAATAAGTGCAGAAGTCAAGGTGCTGGTGGCGTCTGAGGCTCTATCCGCAAGGAACCTAGTGAACATCTGGAATGATACCGGAACCGAGAAGGCCAGGAAGGCCGATGCCTCCAATGGCAGACGTGCAAACGGATTTGTCCTGGAGGCTGTAAACCAAGGGGCAAATGCCACGGTCTATCTCGAAGGAACGATAACAGGTCTTTCGAGCAAAACTCCTGGTGCACCCCAGTACCTTTCCGCTGATGCGGCTGGAACTATGGTTGAAACTCCAGATGCAACTGCCGGCGAAATATCCCAGGAAGTTGGCGTGGCGGTTTCGGCAACCGAGGTATCATTCGAGCCTCAACAGCCGGTCACTATTGCATAAGAGGTGGTATCATGGCTTTCAAGAGACCACTTTGCCTATACAGCGGTGTCCAGAAGGAACTCATCGAGGGAGACCTTCTCACCAACATGGATGCAAACGGAATCCATATGGATAATGGCGTACTGTGGGGGTACGCCACGTCTCCACAGTACAATCAGTACACGGGAAACGCCACGAGGGGTTACACGGCATACTATGGCAGCAAGCCGTTATACTTCGCGGTAATGAAATCGTCTACTGCCGTGGCTGGCTCTATATGGACGTATAAAGGCTACTGCAAGGGGGCTGCTGTTGCCAATATAGCTGATGCGGTAATAGACCAGTACATCTATTCAAGCAACTGCGGTCTCACTCTTGGTGCGGCAACGACTTCAAATGCAAACACCGCCACGTTTAATCCATTCGGTATTGGATTCAGCAAGACAGGAAATCTCGATCTGTCATTAGGCCAATATACTGGGGATGCTTCTTCCGACAGATTAATTCAATGCACTGGAACTCAGGCAGTAATCGTAAAGGGTGAAGGCACCCAGTCTGGCGTATACAAGACCGGATACACGGATACAGCCAACTGCTACTACTTCCTGGCCGCCACCGCGATGATAACGACTGGTACGGCAATCAAGGGGCTCAACAATGTTCCTGATGGCTTTAAGATTGGCAACCATGCGACTGTAAACACAAATGCCGTCAAATATAACTATATCGGATTTGGGAGCGACTGGAACAAACATTCATTGATGGCGATCACGGAATACGTGGGAATAGGCGGAGAGGGACAGCGCATATGGCTCCCTTTCCAGCCTGACTTGCTGTTTCTGATCCCTGCCGGTGCCTTGTCTCCAGTATTCTGGCATAAATACATGACCAGCGGACATACTGCCTGTACGGGTGCACTGGCCGACATTACTGATGGTGTAATAAATATCAAGAACGACGGATTTATCATCGGCGCAGGCACGGAAGTTAATACAGTGCAGAACCCCGTATGCGTTGTTGCATTCAAACAGGGATGAGGTGATATCATGGCCAAAGACATACAAAAGCACAACCTCAAGGACATGTTGAAGCTTGTCCATGTGGAGATGAAAAGGATCCAGAACCTGAAATGCCCTGCCGATCTGGAGATGGTCAAAAAGCATAGCGAGACCTTGGAGAACTTACAGGATCGTACGGCAAGGATTGAAGCTGCTGCCTATACCACGATAGCCCTGATTACTGCCTTTGGCATAGTCCTGGGCTTTATCGAATATTCCAGCAGGAAGGCCGAGAAGGACAAGCCAGCCCAGGAGCAGATCATAGCCCAACAGGGCAGCAAGCCTGGCATCAGGCTCTACAGGCAGGAGGAATTGAAACCATGAAAAGACTGATTGCAATATCGCTGATCCTGCTCATGACTGGCTGTGCTTCAACCGATATCTATGATGGAAATGGCAAGCTCCTATATCACTTAGAGGGCAGGGGCTTTGGTCGTGATCTGGGTGGTTGCATAGAGAAGAACGCCGACGGATCCGAGAAGGTGACATTCACCTGCGCCAGCAATGTGGCTTCCATCATGGGGGCGATAAATGATTTTGCCGGGACGCTCATTGCAGGTGCTGGCAATCTCAAATAGGTGAAGCCATGAATATCGCCAGGCCATTAATCCCTCTTCCAGATGACATCAAGATCGTCCAGACGCTGTTTCTGAGTGAAATTGACGTAACACCGGTGCGGACTACGGGATATTGGTTGCTCTTCCGCAAAACTACATGGCGTTTGAATGAACCCTTCGGATTCAAGATATACGCCACATCCAAGGGGCGTAATTACTGCTATGAGATCACGATCAAGAAAGGCTTCGAGACTGACTTTGCTAGCATACCGAAAGTGTTCTGGTGGTTGTATAGTCCTGAGGATTGCCGGTACAACAAGGCTGCGATAGCCCATGATATTCTCTATGCTGGGGAAGTATTCATCAAGAGCTTCAATGATGATGTACTGGCTATGGGCATGGAGAACGCTTCAAGGCTCAACAGGTGGAACTTCCATCAGGCGGTGAAGTGGTTTGGCAATATCACATATAAGGGGCACAGAGAGGAAAGCATTGAGGCGGCAAGGCAGTTGATAGATATGAAAGTGTTCTTGAATTGAGGCAAGCTCATTCCTAATGATCTTCTTTTCTTCTTCCAGCCTCAGGGATTCTGAGACTTCATCGAAGAATTTACCTCTGTCAAGGGGGAACTGATTCAGTCATCCCAGCGACTTAACTTCACCAAGCATTTTGAGTTATTCTTTCTTTGATAACGGTATCAGGTAATTTCCCCAGACACGGTCTTCTGCTTTGACACTGCTATGCAAAAATAAGTTGTTGTCCCAGTAAGCAATGGCTTTATATTCTTTTATCTTCAATGTTGACAGATAAAGCGTGATCAAACAACATCCACTTCTAAAGGTAAGCCCTGATAGAGCTATAATATTGCATCTTGTGCCTTGCGGAATATTCTCAATAAATTCAATTTTGTTGTCTTTGCCAAGCTCAACGGTAGATTTATCAGATTCAAATTCGGATTTCGTGCATATTATATAATTGTCACCGTGATTTGAAGTTGTCTCGCCTTTTATTGTTTTGTAAATTACGCAATCTTGGGCAAGCATGTAATCGGTATTAATTATTTCCTTGAAATCATTTGTCGCATCAAAGGAATAGCTGGAACGATATAAATTACATCCCGATGCTGCGATTGCTGCAATTAAAGAAATAAGTATTATAGATAGTCTGTTATGCAATGGAAATTTATTGATTTTCCTCATGACGCTCTCCTGTCTGTTTCCCGCCAACTCATTGTTTGGCGGTTGGCGACTTGCATCCGTGTTTTCAATGTTGCCTGGAAGCTGGTTTCCAGCATACACTTCAAAGAACAAAATGCGGTGAAAGACAGTGCAGTTATTTTTTTCACGGCTAAAAATCGAATCCCAAGACGTTTGTTCCAGGATATCCATTAACTTTCTTTGCCCTCTTCCCCCATTCTCCAAGCCAATCTACCTGATAGTATAAGACGCTCTCGGTTGAACCAGTAACCATCCCAATTGGCGATAAACCTGTCAAATTTTTATAAAATGCGCTAAAAATATCCGCATTCCATCCATTGGGATTCGGATTGTTGATCATGAGGGGCCAAGTAGATGCTTTCCCCTTGTATACGCTGTAGCACTGCATTGGATGAGCCTCGGTTATTTTATAACCACCAAGATCCAAGGCTTTCAAAATCATCCTCAGCAAGGAAATAGTCTACTTAGAAGCATGCTTCAATTCTATCAGGATTTTTTCAGTAATATCAAAGTCTATTCCCTCTGGAAGCTTGTCATCTCCCACATGTTTGTCAATTCTAATTTGAACAGCCTTTGCTTCATAACCATTTGCAGTTATTTCAAGTTTTGCAGGAATACGCATATACTCGAGCCTGTCGGGAGATGGGACATGTCCCGGAGAGCCCATATAAACTAAATAATGCCACTGGCTCAGAGGTTCTGAAACGAATTTCCCATCCTTATCGCTAACAGTAGAATCAGAGTATAATCCGCGACTATATTTTATAACAGCATCCGCAATTGGCAGGCTTGACTCAGAATCAATAACAACACCACTTATTGTAGGGGAAACTTCTGTCGTATGTGGAATTGGAGCACAAGAGGCCAATAAAAACATACATGAAATTAGTATTATATATTTTCTCATGTGGCACCAGAAAGTCATGATTAAAATCCTAAATCCAGCAACATGGCATTAATCCCTTTATATCCGTAAAAATATAAAGCCCGTTTTTTCCAAGCAGACTCCCAATTGACATCTACGACAGGATTATTTGCCGGAGAATCTATCGGAGACGGGATTACAGAAAAACCGAAATTCTTATACTGTTCAGCCATGTCCTGGGGAACTTCGAACCTCCCAGAATAAGCGCTATAGCATTGCATTGCATAGGCTTTTGAGATTTTATAACCATTGCCATCCAAGGCTAATAAGACCTGTATTTGGGTAATCCATTCAGTGTTTCCGCTATCAGTTATGTCTCCATATTTATTGCCATGAGCATATAAAACAAGCCCCCAGACATCCCCTGCATTCTCACTTATGGTACTCAAGAATGTTTTTGGAGTCGTGGGTTTGATAATTTTAAAAGAACTGGAGGTGGAAATATCCGTCCCAAAAAATTGCCCTATGGAACCACCGAGATTAACAAGTCTGGAATATGCACCTCCACCTCTCATTAAATCTGCTGAAATCCAAACGTTAGGAACAGAGTAACCACAAGGCACTTTAATCCTTTTTTCACCCAATATCGGGATGTCAAATTTTACATCCCTTGCTTCTACTTTGGCCCACCTATCAAATTCATTTACATCAAGTTCAACAATTTTAGCTAATGCTTCTTTAGAATTATCGCCATTGTCTGGAACGTATACTTTTCTTGCCCCGTTTTTAATTGTTCCGGCTGATGCCCATAGTCCCAACCAGTCAACCTTTGAAATTGGATTATTGGAACAGAATGCATACAGGTTAACTCCTCCGTTCTCTCCGATCGGATCCCTATTGAGGAATCTTCCTGTATTTGGATCGTACCCAGCAAGGAGATTGAATCCGAGCAGAAGAAAAGTGGTAACTGACAAGAATGTCTTGAAGTTTATCATGTCATGGCCCCCATATGTTGTAATAATTCAATAATTTATCTTTGCATAAACCTGTTTTCAAATCTTTTCTTGGATATCCTCAATATTTCTTCTGCGACCTGCCTGAGGCCGTTCTCCCTGGCGGAGACCTGCTGTACAAGGCGCTCAATTTCCTGTCTCCGTGTCATTGCATCCATTTCTTCCTGCTGTTTCCTTCGCTGTTGGAATTGCAGATAGGACGTCCCGCCTGAGGCATACATCTTTGAAGCATTGCTTATCCTCATTGCCATATCCTGTGTTTCTCTTGGGTCTGTTATGTCAGCCAATCCGCCAGATGGTGGAAGTGCCTGAGACAACTCATCCTCTATTCCCTGACACAGCTTACTGTTGAAAGATACTGGCCCTTTTTCTATCAGTAAATGATTGCTAATGGCATGAACTGTCTCCGCTTCGTTCAATTGAACGGTATCTTTCATATCCATGGAAGAATCAGTTCGAAACAAAGACGAGGTAACTTCGTCGTATTTTTTAATTTTCGCCTTCAAGTATTTTTTTGTCATTTCGTCCATTGTCTTCAACTTTTGCACATCCAATTCATGCTGTATGATTGCCTCTCCGGATCTGTCATTTGCAGTTATCCTTGTGGACAATTTCTCTTTCAGTTCAGCAGAATAGCGTATGCCTGTTGAGCTTATTTTATTATGGATCACGGCATCTGCCCGAGAAAATGCCTCTCTGGCGGTATAAGCAACAGTATTTATCCTGAGCGTTGCCTTTTCTGCACTAATCCGGCTCATCGTCATCCGCTGCATGGCTTCGGCTGAAGCCAACTGGTCTATCCCTTCATCGCTGTATGGGCAGTTGGGAGTCAGTTGCTTGACCGCTTCCGCCAGCTCCTTTGCTTCGGTATATCTCCCATTTGCAGACAGTATAGAGATCCTAATTTGGAGGAACAGGGAATATTCCTCGACCGGAGTACAAGGCTTGATGTAGTAGTTGGAACTCTTTTCTTCCTGTGTCATTTTCATTGGCCACTCAGAATAATGTTCATCAGAATAAATACCTAATCCATTCGTGACTTCAAAGTTAATTCTTTCCTTTTCATCCTCCCACCTTACGAAAGTATGGTATTTGGCGCAAGCCAGATACACAGGATAACCAAGAATACGGCCAATAGCCACCGTCAGGGTTGGCATTGACGCGCAAGTCCCTTTCCTCTTTCCGGTCAACAGTCCGTGAATGAATGTATTTCTGGAGTCGCTGGTAAATGGTTTCTTGAGGTCTTCCATGGTCAACCCGTCGAAATCTGCCAATTCCATGTTATATGTTGCTCCAAAATCCTTCTGAAGCACAGTTATCAGGACAAGCATTCTGAAATATGCCTCTGAATTATAATACTCTCCGGGATTGCGGCGATACATGGGGAGGCATCGCTCAGTCTCTTTTTTGACTAGTTCAGCCCATTCATCCAGGGTCTTCAGGCATTGCTTAATGTCAAGGTCTTCTGCTCCTGGAAGTCCCTGGGCGCAGAGGAGATTCAATTCTCCAATGCTCCTTGGGGTATCGAAATCAGAACGAGACAGGACAGCAGGGAAACCCTTATTGGCAGTATCTTTCAAGGCTGCCGGCTTGGCAAATGCGCTCTTTGATTTTTCTTGCTCCTTTATAGAGACCTTCCCAACATCCTGACTTGGGCTTGTAGGACTTTTAACCGAGGTATCAACGCTTTTCTTTTTGAGAAGTGGCAGACAGGCAATTACTATGACAGAGGCAATAATAATTGCCCCAAGAACAATAAAGCAGTATCTCCGACGAGAGCTTTTTCTGTTGGAATTTTTATTACGGCTTTTCATGAGGCTTCAAGTTACAACCATCCTTACAATATTCAAATTCCAAGGTTGAAATGCTTATATCAGGGAACTCCAGCAGGGCTTGTCGTGGTCATAGGCCCAGTGGTGCTGGTGATAGGGATAAGGATGAATAGGAAGAAGTGAGGGCGTTCTATCCCCTTCTGTAAATACTACTTCTTGCATTCATTCTTTTTAAATATTAAATCATCTATTATTGTAGACATAGCTTTTACGCGCTCAGTGAATAATTGCGATTCGCTTGTTGAATGTTGCTCCCAAATATCCTTTGCAATACCAGTTTGCTCGCTCCATGCATATAACAGAGATGAACAAAATACCGATACAATTTCAAGATCTTTCAAAAGCTGAACCAAAAATGTGTTCATTAATGCGATATCAGAAGCTGTGGAAAGGTCGTTCCCTGGAATTTCATAGAAATGATGAATTAGCTTATTTCGATTCTCAAGGAAACGTTCCAATGTGGCATCTAAAGAAGCTTCAAAAGCTGCTCTTTTTTTCATTTCTTTAACAAAGAATCCCAAGGTTTTCTTTCTATGAAGTACATCAAGCTGCATTAGTCGCTCATATGTCAAAGGAGTCCCGTCTTGAATTACAAGTTTCAGCAAAGTATTTAGTGTATGCTCGATTGATTGAGTGACTATAACGAGCGTTCCTATTACGACTAATGTTTCTTCTTGGTCTGTCATCTTTGGCTTTATTTGTTATTGTCTTGAATCTCCTTGTGCTGGGCAATATAGCGGACAACGGACGCAAGACAAGGAGCGGTATCATGCGCATTTGCAGGAGTATGTCCTCCAAATGGCTATTGACACAGGTTAAGATTTGAAACCCATCTGCCATGAATTATATTGTTGCAGTAGACAAACAACGAGGTGAACGATTTATAGAGCGAAGAGAAATTAAAATTACAGCGTAGATTTCGGCAAGCAGACTATCCAAATCATCACAATTTTACACGGGATGCTGGCTGAAGGATACGCCCTATCTGGGCGTATTCCTTTTGCTTCTCCCGTGTGGGGTGTGATGACCCTGGATGGCGAGGCGACTGGGATATGCCCTCTTTTTTGGACATGCCTATCCCACACACCTGCCAGACAATTCAAGCTTGAAAATGATTTCTAAATTTAACTAATGGAGGGGCTATGGCAACATTCGAATCGAAGTGTCCGCTGTGTGGCAAGGGTTTCCAGGCGGAAGAGGAATGGATTGGACAGACTGGGGAATGTCCAGAATGCGGGAAGGAGATAAAAATTCAAGCTCCTGAGAATATTGCAACAAGCCAACCTCAGCCACCTGTAAGAAGTGCATTTCCATTTGGCGATCTGAAAGTCATAAAGATGTATAAAGGTATGAATAAGATTGCCAGGAGAACTCTTCTATTCGGCCTAGTCCTGTTTCCACTGTCTATTGCTACTCTTTCTCTTGGAGCCAGCCTAATAGAAACTATCATATCTGCTATAGGTTATCTTGTACTTTTTGCGGGAGCCTCTTTCCTTGGGCGTAGCTTCCGAGTAGGCTTAATATTTGCTGGCGGTTTATATTTACTGATTATTGGTATTGTTGCTTATGTGAATATCAACAAGACGATTGAAGATTCCCGTTCAGCAGAAAAGGCAAGACGTTATTCAGAAGAGCAAGAGGCGATTAAATACGGTGTTCCCGTTGAGGATTACAGGAAGATGTCCTCAAAAGAGAGAGCCAGCGTTGAAGAGGCTTTTACTTTAAAAAAAGAAGCTGTGAAATATGGCGTGCCTCTTGAGGAATACAAGAAGATACCTTGGAACGAGAGACTAAAGATAGCGAAGGCTTATGAAAATAAAATGGAAGCTGAGGCAAAGATAGAAGAGCAGATCCGGAAGGACAAAGAAGAGGCGTTTTACAAGACACCGGAAGGCATCGCCAAGAAGAAGGAGGAAGAGCTCGAAGCTAAGAAGGCTAGGTGGGCTGCTGAAGATGCGAGAATCAAGGCCAAGGTGGCGCAGTCCCATAAGGACTTTGATAATAAGCTGAGGCTTGAGGCCATGATACGCGAGTTTGAGAAACTGAACGGCAGAGCTCCGGATGGCAAGGAACTATTGAAAATCATTGAACATATAGAAAAGAATCCCAGATGAGTGCCGAGAAAATGATAATCATAGGGCTGTTGCTTGTGATAGGTGCTCCTGTCATTGCCAGTGGCGCACTTGGCCCTGTCGTTGCAGTGGTGGTAGTGGTGTTTGTGATATCGGTTATCTTCAAGGATAACCTGAAGAAATAATTCCACACCTTATAGCAGATTGCGTTCACGGAAACTGAAATAGCTGTTTTCGCCGACGATGATATGTTCAAGCAGTTCTCATATCCTGTACTTAATATAAAGTTCCCTCCTGACAGGACAGAGGCAGATGTTCATTGTTTCCGATACATGCCTATAGGGACAAGGTTTATTGTTTTCACCTGTGATGAAGATGAATTCTCCGGCGATGCATGAGGCCACTTTGCAGAGATTTCCCCCCTGGTCCTCCAGGCAGGATAATCCATTAGGGCACTTCGAGGCGGCTTTCATCGCTTCGTCACTTATGTTGATTTCCATAACGTACCCCCTGTACTATGAGAATCCTAACACGTCTTGGAAAAGTTTCAAGCGGGATAATGAGGAATTCAGCCAATTGAGAATTGTCGCAATTGGGAATTATTATTTGCAATAAAATGGTTGACTATTTTGATGTTAGCTTCTCCGCATGCCTGACCAGCTTCTTCCTGTTGTTGTTGGCCTCGCTGGTCAATGGTTGAGAGGATAAAAGAAGAACAGGAAGGACATCGCTGATGGGGGCATCAGGCCCATCCCTCCTGTTCTAAAATCGAAGCCGGTAAAATATATTCGCCATGGATTATTTCAAGTAACTTACAGGCAAGAAAAAGCCCCATGTGCTCTATGGGGCTTTAAGGTTTCACTCTATTTCAGACACAGAGCCATGATAAACAGGATCGCTGGCACCAATAACCCGAAAGGGCCACCTATGAACAATGCTGGCAGTAATAACAGGATGGCCAGCACCATGAGAATGATCCTCGCTATGGATGTGGCCGTTCCTCCAGTCTTTACAGGCGCACCACAGCTAGGACACGTCTTAGCCTTCGATGAAACTTCCTTCTTGCATTCCTTACAGAGCTTGAGCGACATAACTTTCCTCCCTTTGTTATAGCAAATTACGTTCACGAAATGAGAAATAACTTGAATCACCAATGATAATGTGATCCAGCACCTTGATATCAAAAATCTTTGCTCCATCCTTCACCACGCTTGTCAGTCTGATATCATCATTGCTGGGGTCTGGAACGCCTGTAGGGTGATTATGCACGAGGATCAACGAGCTTGAATCTGTCATGAGCAACCGTTTGAATATCACCCTTGGATAAACGACAGCGACATCCAAACTGCCAAGGCTTATCAATTCTTTGAGCATGACCTTGTTCTTGGCGTTCATGCCCAAGATCCATAAAGTTTCCTGATCGGCCTGAGACAAGGATTTAAATTCATCATAGACTTGCGACGGTTCTGAGGCGTAGCTGGTGAATGAGCATTTTTCCTTCACATACAGTTTCATCATTTCCTCCCATGGTTGATGATTCATACTGTGCCATAGGATATAACCGATATGTGCGATGTAAAGCAGGTGGAAGTAATTAAACGACAAGATGTTAGATGATAGTTGCTGAATGAGGGCGCATAGAGGGGATTGACATTCGCCTGGGGACGTTGTATGCTTTATGGCTTCTGCTCCATAGACAATACAGAGGGAATTAGCCTCAAATTGCATGTATGCTTTTTGTGTGCTTTTTGGTTTTTAAACGCTGATAAACCATTATAAACCGTTGACAAGATATTTTCGGCTTGGCAGAATCATTTCCCTATGAGAATTAGGGAAATGAGGGTAGAAAATTGGAGCGAGCGATGAGATTCGAACTCACGACATTCACGTTGGCAACGTGACGCTCTACCACTGAGCTACGCTCGCATTCAAAAGGTTTATACTTTAACCAGCTCTAAATGAAAATCAAGTGGATTAAAAAAGATTTTCTATTCCTGTTTCGGCACGTCCAGCTTCCTGGTTTCCTCGCGGCGTTTGGACTCATTATAGATGTCAATCGTGCAGAACGACGCCCATGGCATGAAAATTATTATTATCAGTAGAAGAAGATAGGGCTCTTGACAGTACAGATAGTAGGTCAGCATGAATAGCAATATTATAAATGGAGGAATATAGAAGAGGCTGCGCCTGAACCAGTTCGTCCTGTAAGGCTCCTTCTTCTCGGGAACCTTGTCAACGTCGATATACGGTTCGTCCGTGTCCCCATATTCCAGGACCTCCCTGCAGTTGATGCATTCATAGCTTCCAAAACTGTTCTTGGTGCTGCAGTTCTGGCATATCACGGACTTGTCGCTGTCTGAATCCTGATCCATTATTTATTCTTTGAATTGTTAATTGGAATGGGAATGTTTTCAGTACGTTTCCTGAGATTAAGTATCATATTCTGTAGATCTTTGTTTTCACAGTGCGCGGCTGTCAATATCTTTTCAAAATTGTCTGCATGAAACAAAATGGAATTGGTATGTTCTGTTTTTTGTTCTTTTGTTAGTTTTGCTAAATCAACATCGAATGCCAGCTTTTCATATTTACCGAGTACCTTCAATGCGCTTTCATAGTCTTTAATCTTTATAAAAAAAATGAAATAGTTATCCAGGCGACTTTCATTTCTTTCCTCGTCTAGATACTTCTGTATCAACGGCGATATTTTTGGATGATAGGCTAATAGCAGGACTTGAAGGCAGGTCCAGTTATTGTAATCCCTGTCCATGTTCTTCTCGATATATCTTGCAATCATATCGGCATTCAGATCTATCTTTTCAGAAATTCCGAAAGACTTCCATACGAGACTGTCCGGAGTATCATCTGCTAGGGCAACTAGGTAATTGAGGGTAAGAATATCTTTGTCGGGAAGTTCGTCCCGAGCTTCTCTGTAGACAAACCTATACGGGTAAAATGATGTTGAATCGAAGGATTTACTTAATAATGGATTTTTTATAATTGAATCAATCTGGGAAGGAGTGAAGAAAAGCTCATTCTTCAGAAAAACTGTAAAAAGAACCTTGTTATATTGAGTTACTTCGTTTTGATTGGATTCCCCCTTTGTTTTAATCGCAGAAATCAACGATGGTGGCATAGGATAATCTATTTGAAGAGATGTGAAATATGTGCCATCCACAAATTTTTCATTTTCATCGCCATTGACCTCTTCCGTCTCGTTCTTAGTAAGCAATGATTGGGGATATGGAGGCGGGACATGGTCTGGATCTTTCATTAGGGATTCCAAGCAGGCCAGCACAGAATACGGTTCTTCTGACAGTTTTTCCACATTTGCCAGATATTCAGGATTATTGTACAAGGATTCTGCGCGCTTATAGGAATCTGGGGCTGACTGGGAATGCAATTTCTTACTTTTCTCCCAGGCAACACATGCGCTGTCCATCAAGGAGTTAAGCTCATTCCTTTCAAGACTGCACACCCTGCATCGCCATCTTATCACTACCACCTTCGTGTCTATAGGAAGTTCATTATCTAGAATAAGAAACAGTTTTTTAGATTTTTCAAAATGTAAATAGCGATTGAAAGGAGCGCAGGAAACATAAGGACCTCCAATTAGAATCAGGCTTTTCAGTCCACATTTTCCTTTTATGACTTCAGTTATATTTACTACGGCTTGTGCGTTTTTGCACTCTTTTTGATCATCCTGATCCATGGGGGAGTTTTCAGGATCTTTCAGGGAGGGGGCATCTTGAACAGATAAAACTTCGACTTCCATGATGAGACGGGCTTTCTTAACAAGTGATGCTGGGGATTCATAGCCCATGGGACAGCTGAAAACATAAGGTATGTGAAATACATAAAATAGTGAACATATTACTAAGATGACTAAGGTTCTCATATTATGCCCTTCAAATTATTTACCTTGTGAGAAAAATATCAGCCAGCGTGGTGTATTCACGCAATAATCAGTCCATTCCTGTCCGAACATCTTTGAGAGGCATGGTTCCTCATAGAATATCACCCGGAGATGGAAGATGATACAGGACAGCAGAAGATAGGCGGCAATCAGCGGCGAAGCGGCAAGAAGAGCCCACCCTCCAATCAGCGTCATGACGGAGATGTACATCGGATTCCGTGAAAAACGGTAAAGGCCGACGATTACAAGATGCTTCGGCGGGTCCCAGGGCGCAAGAGTACCCTTGCCAGCTACGTAGAAGTCACGGACGCACCAAACCAGCAGGAACAGGCCAACAGCCATGATGACGGCGCCGGGAACTATGATCGCATGGCAGCGCCACGGATCGAAATGGGCCATGAGCGCCGGAAGCAGCCCGGCGAAAACGCCAGGTAGGATTAAAAATGCTGTAAGTGCCCGAAGAAACATAATATACCTTTGTTTTCCTACTGAAAAGCTAATGCTTTGAAAGCCTTATTTCAAATGTGCGGATAAAATGGAGGGGAGGCTGTCGGACTTGCAAATGAGTTTAGGAATGGCTGGATTTGCTCGTAGTAGCGCATGTTTGCGCGTTCTTTGTTTTTCCGAAGGAGCGCCGGTCGTCCTCCTTCTTCGCTAAGAAGCTTCGGCAAGACAGGCCAGGCCGGCTCTTCGCCGACCTGGGGGTTTACCCGCCTTCGGCGCGCCATAGGCGACCAAGGTCGGCGTTCCTTCAAGAACGATTGAGTCCGACACCCTTCTGGGGCGGAAAACATGACCCTCCATCCTCAGGAACCTGTCTGCAGATGAGGTCAATAAGGGTGTTTTTTGCTTGTAGTAGGTACGTGCTTTAGCATGTACCATCTTAATGCCAAAGATTGGGACAGGCTTCCGCCGTAGCTTGACGTTGCTCGAAAAGGTAATCTCAAAATGAAATTTGTCTTGAAAAGTAGCACAGACATTCCTGTCTGTGGGTTCAAATTTCATTTTCCGTCACAGACAGGAATGTCTGTGCTACCCCTTTTCGAGCAGGCTCTAGCTAAGAAGCAAATGCGGACACAGAAAGCCCGTCCCTGCTTCAAGAACGATTGCGCCCAATTTTAATCACTTGAAGAATTAACGGGCGGAGGGTATATATCCACCCAATTCGCGAAACTATTCAGGTTCAGAGGAGAATATGAACTACCTGGCGCATGCGTTCCTGTCGGGAGATGATCCCGAGATGCTTATTGGAAACATGGCTGCCGACAGCCTTAAGGGAAGGCTCCCGTCTACGCTTCAGTTCGATGTCATCCGCGGCGTGCGCCTGCACCGCAGGATCGATCACTTGGCCGACAAAAGCGAGGAGTTCTCCTCATGCATGACGGTATTCCGTCCAAAGTACGGCAGATATGCCCATGTACTTGTAGATATCGCATTCGACCACCTTCTAGCCTGGAACTGGGATAAATATTCCCGGAAAAATTTCCACGGATTTGTACAGCACGTGTATAAGGTTCTACGGACAAGGCGGGACATCCTGCCACATGCATTCATACCGGTCGCCGACCGGATACTGGGAGAGGACTGGCTGACATGCTATGAAAGCCTGGAGGGGTTGGCGATATCATATGAAAGGCTGGGGCGGCGCATAGATGTTGAAAAAGGGCATCTGGAGAAAGCCGTAGATATGATTGAACAGAACCGTGATTTCCTCAATGGTCACTTCAACTCTCTCTTTCCAAAGTTAGTTAAGCTCTCCCAATCCTTCTGTGCAGATGAGAAGGCATTGTGATTGTGGGTTGATGGCATGTCGGCTCAGTCAATTTCTTTAATGTCGCCGCTCTGCGGGGACTTTTTTATTTCTTACCTTACTGACTTCCCAGGGCTTTCGCCCTAGGCTACAACATGCTGCCCTCCGCGAGGGCTGAAGACAGAATCTGACTCCATGTGGAGCCTCCGCAGGATGGCGATATATTGTAGCCCATGGGCGTCAGCCATGGGAGATGTGCGGAATGAAATATATCCAGAGTCCCCGCAGGGGGCGACATAAGAACAGCCCTTGAGGATTGATGGAATGTCTGCGTTACTTTGGAACAGGAATTGAAAATTATCCTTGATGAGTTACATATGAGATTGTTTTTTATAAAAGCCAATTGTGAAATTGGCGAATCAAGGTAAGTATGACTAGGTGAGCCATCCGGTTTGAGGCGGTTTCGGCGAAACCGCCATACCTTCGGTAATTTTACAATTACCTCATAACGAATTAAGTCTTAATAATGATAAATACCTTTGCTGGCTTCATGGCCGTAGTCTTCTGGTCGCTGTCAATTCCGCTTTCGCGGAGCCTGACGGAGAAGCTGGGCTCGTTCCATACCGCAGGGCTTGCCTGTCTCATCGGTGGTTCGCTGCCGGTCTTATATTACCTGGCCGTCCATCGTTCGCAGTTCCGGACTCTTCTGAAATTCTCCCCGAAATATCTTTGGATTTGCGGGAGTACATTCATCCTATACCTCGTTTCCCTCTATATTGCCATTGGAATGGCGGCAACCCGCCAGCAGATCGTCGAGGTCGGGCTCATAAATTATCTCTGGCCTACTTTCATCCTCGTTTTTTCAATTCCGATCCTGAAGTATAGGGCGACTCCGTGGCTGGCTCTGGGAATAATGATTTCACTTTCCGGTATTGTCATGGCTGATGCCTCGATGAACAAGGAGGATTTCAGCCTGCAGAACCTGACCGATAATATCGGGAATAATTTTCTGCCATACTTTTTTGCGCTAGTTGCTGCCATCACATGGAGCATCTATTCAAATTTCGCGAGCCTTTACGCCGGCTTGTCGAGCAAGCTGACTATCCCTCTATTCCTGTTCGCAAGCGGAATTGTCCTGGAAATACTCTCTTTCAGCTTCCATGAGAAAGCCGCATGGGACATGACGACATCGATTGAACTTCTGGTCCTTGCCGTTTTCCCATGTGTCCTCGCATACATTTTCTGGGACATGGCGATGCGCAAGGGCAATGTCATCCTGGTGACTTCATTCTCGTATCTCACACCGCTGTTCTCAGTGATAGCCACGGGAATCTATCTCGGCGTGACCCTTGTGACTGGTGTGTGGATCGCCTGCGCCCTGGTGATCGCAGGAGCGGTGATCTGCAATTTTTCGATGAAGAAGAAAGCCTGAAGAATTTTACCCACAGATGACACAGATAAAAACAACAGGTCAATTTCAATCCAGAACAAATTGAAGGAAATTAATTTGTCTTGCCTTAAAGTATTCCATCTGTGTCAATCTGTGGGCAGACAAGTCTTACTCCCAGAGATCTTCTCCTCTGCGGGTTGCCATGCCGTCCTTGCTCTCGACGAGGGCGATACTCTTCTTCGGATGCCAGGAGAACCACATTATAGGGATAAATCAATCCTTATGCTTTGGTAGAACTAGGAGTATATTATCTGAAATTTATCTGTGTGATTCGTGGGCAGGAGAGTTTTATGAACATAATATTCAACAGCGACCGTCAGAAGGTGCCGATCAAGTCCTGGTGCGCCAACCCGGAGGCTGGGGCGCTTGAACAGGCCATCAATGTGAGCAATCATCCGAAGATCTTCGGGCACGTGGCGGTCATGCCGGATCTCCATCCAGGTTATGGAATGCCGATAGGAGGCGTTGCGGCATTGAAGGACGCAGTCTCCCCGAACATGGTGGGTGTCGACATAGCCTGCGGCGTAATGGCGAACAAATTTGATATCAGGGCGGAAACCCTTTCACGCGAGGACAAGATCAGGATGATGCGCGAGATCCGCAGCCTGATACCGATGGGCATGAAGCACCAGCGCGATCATTCAGTGTTCAAGAAGGAGGCGAAGGACCTGCTGGAAAAGCATAACAAGTCCCTGCGCGGCCTTTCCCGGGGAGATGGGCTTGTCACATTCGACGCCGTGGCCGAACAGCTTGGGACTCTCGGAGGCGGCAACCATTTCATCGAGATGCAGTCCGACGAGGAGGGCTTCATGTGGTTCATGCTCCACAGCGGCAGCCGGAACATCGGAAAATGCGTGTGCGACAGATTCAACCGGATCGCCAGGGAGCTCAACGCGAAACAGGGCATCGTGCTTCCCGCCCCTGATCTTGCTTTCCTTCCCGTGGATTCCAATGAAGGGCAGGAATATCTGAGGCTTCTAAGTTTCTGCATTGATTTTTCATTCCTCAACCGCGAGTGCATGCTGAAGAAGATCGTGGAATCCATCAGGAATGTCCTGGGCAATGTCCCTGCCAGGCTTGAGAAAATAAACATCCATCACAATTACGCGGCTCTCGAGGAGCATCTTGGGGAGAAGGTATGGGTCCACAGGAAAGGTGCGACATTCGCAAGTCTCGGCAACACTGGAATCATTCCCGGAAGCATGGGTACGTCCAGCTATATCGTGAAGGGCAGGGGGAACGAGGAGTCCTTCCAGAGCTGCAGCCACGGTGCTGGACGCATAATGGGACGGCATGCCGCGACAAAGACTTTCAGCATGGAGAAATTCAGGGAATCGATGGAGGGTATAGTCTTCAACTGTACGGACAGGTTCCTCGATGAATCACCCATGGCATACAAGGACATCAATGCGGTAATGGACGAACAGAAGGATCTGGTGGAGATAGTGCACCGGATGAAGCCCCTGGCTGTGGAGAAGGGGTGATAATTATTTCCTTATTACAGGGCACTTGAAAGTGCCCTGTAAGGAAATAATTATTTCTTGGTTTCCTTCGGATCTTCCCACGTGATGAAGCCCTGGCCTATTTCCATGAGGGCGACGTTCAGCGAATTGTCGTCGGTCGTCCTGATCATGGGGCGTGCGCCCCTGGTGAGGTTCTTGGCTCTTCTGGAAGCGGTGATGACAAGCTTCCGGGGGTCCGGAATGACTTTCCTTGCATTTTCAAGATACTTGGCGTTCATAAAAATCCTCCTGATTTATCAGTAATCAACTATATCGCGATGTTTGTCTATTGTCGAGAAGTCATTGCTCATTACGACTTCATGCCTGAAATTGAATTCCGGGACGGCGTACAGCACGTACTTCTCGGCAAGAACTTCCCTTGCAGGATTCTTGAGAGCGTCGCGGAGCATGAGATATCCGACGTAGATATATGTCTCATTTTCGACAAGGTTGCGGGCCATGAGATCATGGTATTTTGAATCCTTCTTCTCGGCTACGAACTTGACTGCCTCGAGGTGCTTCTTGTGCATCTTCTCGAGCTCGCGCGCCATGCGTTCGAGCACGCCCTGGTACGGCAGCGAGGAAAGCTTCTTTATAAGAGGATCAAGAGTCCTCTGTATGACACCGCCGATGGCGGCTACGACCTGGAGCTGCGTCGTGCCTTCATATATGTTCGTGATCCTTGCGTCGCGGTAGTAGCGTTCCGCATTGAAGTCATGCATGAACCCTGTTCCACCGTGGATCTGTATGGTGTCGTAGGCGACCTGGTTCGCTACTTCGGTGCAGAGGGCCTTGCTCATCGGAGTAAGAACCGCGGCCACCTTCGAATAGTACTTCTGCTTCTCCCTGAGCTCCTCGTTGACCTGGCCTTCGGGAAGGTTTTCGAACTTCTTGACGTAGCAGGCGCGGAGGTCGACATGTTTCGTCGTCTCGTAGAGGAGCGTGCGGCTCGCGAGGATCTTGATCTTCATCCTGGTGAGCATGTCGTATACGGCAGGGAACTTGTCGATCGGGCTCTTGAACTGCTCGCGTTCCGCCGCGTATTTCTTCGCTTCGCGGTATGAGGCTTCGGCAATACCGAGAGCCTGTCCGCTGATCGCGACGCGTGCGCCGTTCATCAGGGACATGACATACTTGGTGAGACCTCTCCTCTTCTGTCCACAGAGTTGGGCGGGAACATGGTTGTACTGGAGTTCGCAGGTCGCTACGCCGTGTATTCCGAGCTTGTGCTCGATACGCCTTACGACGAGCTGCGGGCATGCCTCGCAGATGAACATCGAGAGTCCGCGTCCATCGCTTGTCCCTTCCTCGGAACGTGCAAGGACGAGATGTATCTTTGCGCATCCGTTGGTGATGAAACGCTTCATTCCGTCGAGATACCACTGTCCGGTCTTGGGATCGAAGCTGGCCTTGAGGCGCACTGACTGGAGATCGGAACCTGAATCAGGTTCGGTCAGATCCATCGAACCGTCGGCTTCGCCGGTGGCGAACTGCGGGAGATACTTGGTCTTCTGCTCTTCGGTACCGAAGTCGTAGATGGTCTCGGAAATATCCTGGAGCCCGAAAAGGTTCTGAAGGCTCGCATCAGCACGGGAGACCATTTCAGTCATCATCGTGTAGACCGTGTTAGGCAGGTTCAGTCCGCCGTACTTGTACGGAAGCATTACGCCCATGACGCCTGCGTTCCTGAGGTCCTGTATGTTCTTCTGGGTGAGGGGGTGGTATGTGACCACTCCATTCTCGAAATGAGGGCCTTCCTCGTCGATCTGCCTTGATCTCGGCTCTATTCTTTCGCCGGTTATCTCGCCGATGACTTCCAGGACCCTGCGATAGCTGTCCATCGCGTCCTTGTAGTCGACCGGAGCGTGATCATATTTCTTGGACTCGGCGTATTTCTCCTCGCGCAGCGCAACTACTTCCTCGAGATCGAGGTTCGCAAGAGTAAACTGGAGATCTTTGTTATCTGTGAAAAAATTAGACATTATCAATATCTCCTTATACTTTGGCCTTGAAGGCTTTGATTAATTTAGGGATGACGGAGTTGACCTCGCCTACGATTCCATAGTGGGCGACCGAGAATATCGGGGCGTCGGGATCATTGTTTATGGCGATGATCTTGCTGCTTTCCGCCATGCCGGCGCGGTGCTGTACGGAACCGCTGATTCCGCATGCGATGTAGAGCTTGGGACGCACGGTCACGCCTGTCTGGCCGACCTGGTGGTCATGGTTGATCCAGCCTGCATCGACTGCGGCGCGTGAAGCCGCGACTTCGCCGCCGATGGCCTTGGCGAGATCGCAGATGAGCTTGAAGTTCTCCTTGGAGCCCAGCCCGTATCCGCCTGCAACGATTATCGGGGCCGCCTGAAGGTCGATGTCCTTCTCCTTCTGCATGCGCTCGATGACCTTGATGACTGTGTCCTCAGGGGCGATCTCAGCCTTGACCTTGACAAGCTTGCCCTTGTGGGACTTGTCGGGATCGTTCAGCTTCATGACGCCGGGCCTGACTGTCACCATCTGCGGATCCTGCCAGGTATTGACGATGGTCGCTATGATGTTTCCGCCGAAGGCCGGACGGATCTGCATGAGCTTGTTCTTGTACTGCTTCTGGCCGATCTTGTCGTCGAAGTCGTCGATCTGCAGGTCGGTGCAGTCGGCGGTGAGGCCGCAGAGCAGTGTCGAGGCGACGCGCGGCCCGAGTTCACGGCCCTTATGCGTGGCGCCGAATAGGATGATGTTCGGACGGTGTTCCTTGACGAGGCTCACGATTGTCCTCGCATAGGGAAGCACTGTGAACGGTTCAAACCTCGGATCCTCCGAGAGGTAAACGGTGTCGCAGCCGTAATGGTAGAGAGTGCTTACGGAGCTTTCAAGGTTGTTTCCGATATAGACGGCTTCGGTTTTGACACCGAGCTTGGTTGCGAGTTCCTTGCCCTTTGAGACAAGTTCAAGGCTCACGTTGGCTATTTTGCCGCCTTCCTGCTCAATGAAAATCCAGACGTTTCCGATTTTTTCTGACATTTTTATCACCCTAGAGTATGGTCTTCGATTAGTTCATGCATGAGAGAATTGATCCCTTCCTCGGTCGGTTCGATCTTCTTGAAAGTCCCGCCCTTGAGGATGACGCTCATGATCTGTTTGACTTTGGTGGGGGAGCCCTTGAGTCCTGTGCGTTCGAGGTCGGCGCCGGCTTCGGTGGCGGACAACTCGTTTATCCATAGGCTTTTCTTCTTGAGCTCCTGCATTTCACCTTCGATGAATTCGGCGTCGGTGTAGTTTGCGCCTGCATGCTGCGCGAGAAGCTCGGTCTTCGTCTTGGCCTTCTTGAACCTCATGAGCCTGCTGGCGGCCGGAGGACGGGGATCGTTCGCGTCGATGACTGTCATGAGCGCCGGAAGGGGCGACTCAAGTATTTCAAATCCGCCTTCGATCGCGCGTTTCGCCCTGACCTTGTTCTTGTCGAGGGAGATGACTTCTTCGACGTATGAGATCTGGGGGAGATTGAGTTTTTCCGCGAGCTGCGGGCCAACCTGGGCGGTGTCGCCGTCGATTGCCTGTCTTCCGCAGAGTATGAGGTCGAACTTTCCGATTTTCTTTGCGCAGCAGCTGAGTGCGTAGCTGGTTGCAAGGGTGTCGGCTCCGGCGAACGCCCTGTCGGTCAGAAGCACTGTCTCATCCGCGCCCCTGTAGAGGGACTGGCGGAGGACTTCCGATGCGTTGGGTGGTCCCATTGTACCTACGATTACTTTCGCCCCGAATCTGTCCTTGAGCTGGAGAGCAAGCTCAAGTGCGTTCAGATCTTCAGGATTGAAGATGGCGGGAAGTGCGGCGCGGTTGACCGTACCGTCCGGCTTCATCGCCTCGCCGGTCACATTCTTGGTGTCCGGCACCTGTTTTACAAACACAATGATAGTGTAGCTCACAAATTACCTCGTTCATGGTTAACGTTCTGTGAAACAAAACTTACTACTATAAAAGGAAAATATTTTTTAGGAACGGATACGTTAGCATGGTACTTGGATTTTTACAGAGCAGATTCATAAAAAAACTCATGAATTTAATGAAATGTTTTCAACAAGCAGGTTATGCATTATGAAAATCCGAGTTTATTTTAACTTTCCAATAAAAACAGGGAGGGCCAGGGGTGAACCTGGGTTTGCAAAGGACAGGTGGATCCGCGCTGGTGGACCTGGAAAAGGTGGATTGATCGCCGTAAGGGCGAAACTTCCAGTCTCCCTGATCATTGTAAACGCCGAATACATGGAACCCGTCACGAAGAACCAGCCGGAGTTCCAGAAGGATAGGCCGGAGAAAGTCAAAAAAGCCCTCGGGAATTTCTAAGGAGCTGCCACATGCCATTGAAATCCGCGATTTTCGCAGCTGTGCTTTTAGGTGCAGCTGTATCCACGCAAATCATCAGCGCCGAAGATAACCCGGCAGGCGCGACAAATATCGAGAAAATCCAGGCGGGCCGGACCGGCATTGTCTGGCCCCATGCATTTGAAGACAATGGAAATACTGTAGTCCTTTTCCAGCCCCAGATAGATTCCTGGAAGGATAATTCTCGGATCCAGTTCCGTGTGGCCCTGTACGTCGCCCAGAAAGGAACTGGAATCCAGAACTACGGAGTCATGGCGGTGCAGGCGGACACGGTTGTCGACCGGGAGGCCCGGACAGTCCTCATAAGCAATATGGACATTGCGGTCAGATTCCCTGGCATGGCGGATGCAAAGGCTGACGTCTACAGGAAGCTCGTGAAGGAGCTTGTCCCAAAGATCAAATGCCTTGAAGTCCCCCTGGAAAATCTGCTCTCGCACATGCCGGAAAAATCCAATGCCCCCGAAGTCAAACTCAATCTCGAACCACCACCAATATTCTATAGCGAGGAACCCGCGATGCTCGTGTCCTTCATCGGCCAGCCGATCTTCAAGGACATCGCCGGGACAAAGCTTAAGTTTGCGGTCAATACGAACTGGAACATCCTGCAGGATACGGCTGACAGCAAGTATTATCTGCTCAATGACAGCTGCTGGCTCGTTTCCCCGGATCCTTTGAAGGGGCCCTGGACATTTTCAGGAACTCTGCCGGCCGAATTCTCCGATCTGCCAAAAGGTGCCGACTGGGATGATGTGCGCAAGAAGCTTTCAGGCAATTCGAACGGGAAACTGCCGAAAGTCTTCACAAGTACTGTTCCTTCGGAGCTGATCGTCATGAATGGACCCGCTGAATTCACCTCGGTTCCTGGAACCAAGCTGATGTATGCGACAAATCCGTTGACGCCTCTTTTCCTCGACATGAACGACAAGAACTATTATTTCCTTGTTGCCGGACGCTGGTTCAGCGCAGCGGATTTGAATGGACCTTGGAAGGCGGCTTCGACCACGTTGCCTGCGGAATTCGCAAAAATAAAGCCGGATAGCCCGGTTGGATTTGTCCTCGCATCCGTGCCAGGAACGCAGCAGGCGAAGGATGCCGTACTGCTTGCATCGGTTCCGCATAAGGCGACCGTGAAGATCAGCGAGACCACTGTGAAAGTAATTTATGACGGCGAGCCTAAGTTCGTTGAAATCCCCGGGACGACCATGACCTATGCCGTGAACACGCAGTTCCAGGTGGTGAAGGCGAACGATGTGTATTATTGCTGTCATCAGGGCATCTGGTTTCAGTCGGCGAAAGCGGCCGGTCCGTGGACGGTCTGCAGGAAGGTTGATCCTATGATCTACACGATTCCGCCGGAATGTCCTCTTTACAATACTACTTATGTATATGTGTATGAATCGACGCCTGAGACAGCAGTGGTCGGCTACACTGGCGGGTACTCCGGTGCATTCAATTCATCGTCGACGAAGACCCTGATGTTCGGAGCTGCGATGATCACGATGGCGGCCGTCAACGCCAATAACGGAGGAAGCACGTCATATTTTTTCTCCTACGGATGCGGAGCACATTACAGCTATGCATGGGGGAACTATTATCGCCCCTGCTATCCTTGTTATGGTCCGAATGGCGGTGCAGGCTGGAGCGGATTCTACAATCCTTCGACAGGTGCATGGGGCCGTTCGGGATATGCCTACGGCTCCGACTGGTCGCGCTGGGGTTCCCAGGCATATAATCCGTTCACGGACAGGTATGCAGCCCATGCCGGCGGGCAGAACGGCTATGATTCCTGGGGCAGAAGCGTCGTTGCCCATGACGGCAACTGGGCCGAGGCGGGGCATTTCACGGGACCGAATGGAGGAACAAGGGGCTGGGCTGAAAATTCATCGGGCAATTGGATTGCTGGAGAGCATAAGGGTGATTCATCTCTTGCTAAGGCAAGCAACGGGGACGTATATGCCGGCCATGACGGCAACCTCTACAGGAAACAGGATGACCAGTGGCAGAAATATGATGGCAGCGGCAACTGGAACAATGTTGATTGGAAACCCGGCGAGAATTCAGACAAGGATCGCAGTTTGAAGACTGACATGGGCGACAAGGATTGGAAGAACCACTGGGAAAACAGCAAGGACGACGGAGAAGGCAGATCCGGACGACATCACATACTCGACGGCCTCAACAGGGATTCGCGGGACCGCGACTCCGGAGACAGCAGATCAAAAGCCAAGATGGCCGCCAGGGCGTTCTTCCTGCATAAAAGATGATTGCTGGAAACTCGTAACTTGAAATTAGGATTTGAATGGAGCGCTGGCGTCCCGCCGGCAATTTGTTATAAGTCTCAAGTGTTAAGTTTTAAGCCATTGTTGGCTGTAGTTTAAAAGCAAAGAGACACGCAAGAATGCGTTAACTACAAACAAATGCATCCGCAGCTTCTGTCCAGAACGGAAGCCGTTGGGAATGGATAAGGATGCAGTTTTTCCATGTTGGATTTCACAGCTTCAGCGTGTCTTGATAATTCCTGTATCAGAAAAATAATTTATATTTTTCCAGTTCACGGGCTCAATCCTTAACAATTGGATTTATCACCGGTGTTTTTAAACAATATTTTCATTCGATGTTCAAAGTTTCCTCCGAAGGAGGATTGAATGTTGGACGTTCAGTTATTCATTACTTCTTCAGTTGCGACTTCCTCCTTTTCCTCCGCCGTCTTCAACGCGTTCAATTTCCTGAGATCACCGAAGAGTGTGATGGCGCCGCATCTGGTGCACATTTTGGCGTGCGAGCTGATGTCGCTTCCCTTCAAGCTCCAGAACTTTGTCTTGGCGGGCCTGAAATAGTTGAGCCCGGTCGTCCTGAAATGTCCGTCGACAAGCCTGTCGTGATGGCAGACATGGCAGATCTCCTTGACCTGGTCGGCATCCTTGGCGCTGGGGAAGACCTGTACAAAGGCGTCGAGATCCTCCTTCAGGAAACGGGTGGAATCGCCTATTTTCCTGAAAGTCATCTTCCCGTCGCGCATCCACCTGTAGAGGGTCGGTTCGCCTATTGAGAGATATTCCGCAGCTTCCCGGATTGTGTACCATTTAGGCCCCTGATTGACTTGGTTTTCCATGTTTTAGTCCTTTCCTATATTTGTATTAAAGTTTTTCAAGAACACGCTGTGAACACCAACAAGAACCTTAAATCGCTTTATGCTTGCTGGCTGCTGACGACTGAGGACTGTATTTCCTCCATTTACTATCAAACACTATAAAATAGTATTAAATAATGTCAAATGGTACTTGACAAAAAGTTAAAATATTGTATGATAGTAAAAGATAGCAAATGATAGCACGGAAAGCGCAAAGGTGTCAAAAGATAAGGAGGGCAGGTCTATGAACTCGGACATGAATTTCCTGGCGGATGGCATTGCAAGAGCCCAGAACCTGACGGACGAACAAAAGGAGGCGGTAAAAAATAAATTCAACGAATTAAATGAAGAATCCAGCACTCCAGAAGCTCCGACGAGATTTCCCGACCCGACAAAGCAGATCAATGAGTCCATTTTCAGGATTCAGAAGAATTCTTCGACTATCATCAAAAAGTACGTGATAGGCAGCGGTGCGAACATCGTCTACTGCCTCAGTGTAATTGCCATCATCTACGGGATTTCAGGGATCTTCGAGCCGATCTGGGAGAAACGCGACACTCTTTTCGACAAATTCATGTGCACGTCCGCCATGGCCCTGTACGAGATCGCCCTGTTCGCGGTAATATCGCTCCTGGTCATCCTTCGCAAGTCAATTGATGATGCCGTGTCGCTGATGATATATGTCGCTATGTTCATTGTTGGCACCGGAATAGGCGTAGACAGCATATCAAACGACGGGAAGGAGGTCTCACTGGTTGCGGCACTCGCATTCATGCTGCTTTCCGGAGCAAAAATTTTCCTCATGAGGCAGAAGCTCCTATTCGATTTCAGCAGATACCTGGTTGCCGGAACAATGATCGTACTGGTCTGGAACTTCTTCATGTCGCCTGTCATGGCATTCATCATTTCCGACGACCCGGCGATAAAGGATATCCTGAGGAACGTCTGGCTCGGAGGATGGCTCGTCCTGCTTGCAGGCGGAGTTGCGATGTTCGCAGGAGCGATGGCGACTCCATCAGGCGAGTCCCTCGGGAAAGACAAGGACAGGCAGTTCCTTTTCAGCCGCGGCATGGCGTGGCTATTCTCCCTGGTCTTGTTCCTCGGCGCGGTCGTACACCAGACCACCGTGGCATACGTGTTTGAATTCAAGTATGCCGCAGGAGATTTCATCCCGGTCATCATCCTGTTCGCGCTCCTGCAGATAGAGTTGCTGCGGAACTACGGCAAGAAGGCCGGAGTTACGGAAGTGCTTGTTTCGCTTGTGCCTTTGGCAGCCATCGGAATACTTGTGCTGAACGGGAAATTCCTGGCTGGCAGCCTGCTAGGGCCTGCATTCTTCTGGAACCCGGCAGTCCTCTTCCTGATAGCAGGCGCTTCGCTTGCGTATGTATTCTGGAAGAACGGCGATTACAACTACATCTATCTCGCAGTCCCCTACGTCCTTGGCGCGATCCTGACCGCAGGAATAACCGTGCACGTGCCGGCGGATCTCAACTGGAAGCTGTTCGGTGCGCTCCTGACGGCCGCAGTACTTTTCTCCGGGATCTATTTCAGGAGCATAATCCTCTGCGTGATTGGTTCAACCCTTCTTGCCATAGGCGTCGGTGTCTGGAATCCCTCGCATGAAGCCTTGACCGGAATAGGTTTTTCGTTCCCGTCGACAGTTTTCCTCCTTTGGGGAGTATCCATGATAATTATTTCAATGTTCTTCAATGACAGGTTCCCTGCGATAGTCGCATTCTGTGCAGCCTCTGTCGCGATGATTGCGAGTTTCGCGGCCGCTGGTTCGACAGCATATGTCCTGATATCTTCGGCAGTCTTCCTCGGTCTTGCGATCGCGTACATGATAAGGTGCGGGATCATCCCTGTGGCGGTCCTGCTGGGTATTCCGGTGCTGCACGGGATATTCCTGCTTCTGAAGGAGTTCAACTACTGGCATTATGTGATTCTCAGCTTCGTCCTGCTCGGTGTTGGGGCGGTAATAAGCGTACTGAGCAAGCCAAGGAAGGAGAAGCCGGCTCCAGAGAAGGCTGATCCGGCCAAACCAGCACAGACTTCGATCTTCTCGAAAAACCTCAATGTGTGGGAGGTCCTGCTGTTTGTATTCCTGTTTTTTGTCTTCGTCGGGATGTTCATGCCGCCAGTCAATTGCTCGCGCGAAAAGGCACGCCGGATCTCATGCACCAGCAACCTGAAACAAATAGGACTCGCGATAAGGATGTATTCACAGGAGAACAAGGAGTGCTTCCCCCCATACGATGGAGCAAGAGGCCTCGAGATGCTGCGCTCCGGCGGTTATCTGGAGAATGTAAGGATGTATACCTGCCCCTCGACTACCGACACGATACCGGACAACAATGAAATCACCGACGATAACTGTTCATATGGATATCGCGGCGGACTCAACGAGTCGACTTCCATTGACACCGCAGTCGTCTGGGACAAGCCCCATAATCACAAGAAGTACGGCAACGTCCTCTTCTGCGACGGCCATGCCTCCGGCTTCGCAGGAACAAACTGGAGGGAGAATATTAAATAGAAAGGATGGTTGGATTAATGGATGGCTGGATGAATGGGTATAAGATTAATTTTCTGGAGTTAAGGATTTCAAATGCAAATTTCAATTCCCAGTCATCCAATCATCCAGCAATCCATTAATCCATTCTTCACAGTATCGGCGTAAGCAGCGAGCAGGCGTTTTCAAGCAGGCGCTGGGGGAGTTTCTTGTTGAGAATGTCCTCGAGAAGGACTTCCTTGGATTCCGACATTTCCTTCTGGAACTGCGAGTGCAGGACGTCCAGGAAATCGCCCTGCATTACGACGAAATCCAGTTCATAGTTCAGCCTGAAACTGCGGACGTCGCAGTTGCTGGAGCCCATGATGGCCCAGACTCCGTCGACCAGGACGGCCTTGGCATGGGAGAAGGATCCTTCTTTCTCATAGATTTTTATTCCAGCTTCAAGAAGCGTGGAGTAAAGGCTCTGGGTAGCATACTGGGCATACCAGTGGTTGTTGTTCCTCGGAACAATGATCCTGATCTCAACACCGCGCGCAACAGCGGTGCACAGCAGCTTCCAGAACGGTTTGTCGGGAACGAAATACGGAGTCATTATCCATACGTACTTCTGGGCGGTAGCGGCAGCGGTCATGAAAAGCTTCTCGGATGCCAGGTAGTTCTGTCCGGGACCTGAATCGATGACCCTCACGATCGAGTCCCCGCAAGGTTCGGACAGGGGGAAATGTTCCTCGATCAGGAGTTCTACCGGATGATCAGTCGAGACATAATGCCAGTCGCGCAGGAACGACATCTGTAGCTCTCCTACGGCGGGTCCGTTGATCATGCAGTGCAGATCGTGGATGTAATGGTCGGGACTGCTCAGCCCGCTGATGTTGTCGTTGCTTATGTTTATCCCGCCTACAAAGGCCGTCTTTCCATCGATGACGAGCACCTTCCGGTGGTTCCGCAGCTGTATGCCCCAAGGTGCTTTGAGCCTGAACTGTGAGAACGGGCGCATCTCGAAATTCGGAATATTCTTGCCGTATTTCCTGATGAGGAACGAAAACAGGGCCTTTGCGCTTCCGAACTTGTCATATATGATTTTTACCTTGACCCCGCTTTTCGCCTTGTATTCAAGACGGTTGAGTATCGTCTTCCCGACATCGTCGTCCATGATGATGAACGACTGCAGATGGATGGTGCTTTTTGCCTTTTCAATCTCCTCGATCATTTTCGGATAAGCCTTGGTACCGTCAAGGAGAAGCTCCAGCCTGTTCCCTGTGAGAGGCATCGTGTCCGGCATCAGCTTGTCGAGGCTTGAGCAGAATATGGGATAGTCCTGGGGTTTTTCCGTCTTGTATATATGCCTGTTGGATGTTTCAAAATATTTCCCAGCCAGCACAAGCTTGGGATCGTGCTTGAGGGAGCTCACGAAGTCGTTCGCATTCTGTATGTCGACTCCCTTGGTGTATATCCTGTTTATGCCGAAAACTATGTACAGCAAGGTGCCGGCGATCGGGAATGAGAACACAATGATGAGCCAGGCTAGCGCCGAGGTGGCCTCCTCGTGCTTGTTCAGGAGGATGTGGACGGCGACGACGCCGCAGATGATGATGTCGACAACTATGATGAATACTGTCGTGAAAGCATCAAACTGTACTGATTCGAACATTATCTTTTCCCTTTATGGAAAAATAAACTATATTAAACAAATGGTGACACTTAAAAATTAGCATATGGCGCGCAAAAGTAAATGATGATATCAACTTGTGAAGAGGCGGTTTGACCGATATGAAGGAAAAAGACATACATAGCCTGATATTCAGGACGTTCAGGCAGGATAGGAGTGTCGTAGTCGGACCCGGCGACGACTGTGCGGCCCTGGACATAGGAGGCGGACGGCTTTTTCTGATGGCAGTGGACCAGGTAGTTTCAGATGTCCATTATCTTCGTGAAAAGACGTCGGCTTCCGAAACTGCTGTAAAGCTTTTGAACCGCAATCTCAGTGATATTGCAGCAATGGGAGGCGAGCCGGCCTTCGCGCTCCTGACAATTGCTTCAAAATCCGCTGACAGCAGATGGATCACCGGTTTCCTCGGAGCAATCCAGAAGGAGGCCGCAAAATGGAAGATCAGCATCTGCGGAGGTGATATTTCATCGACGCCAAAGGATGTGACCGTATGCACTCTGACGATCACCGGCTGGGTGGATAAGAAAAGGATATGCCTGAGAAAAGAGGCCAGGGCAGGGGATCTCCTATATGCGACAGGCTGTTTTGGAAATTCCTTCAAATCCGGGCATCACCTGAAATTCATGCCGCGCATTGAAGCAGGAAAATTCCTTGCAGGAAAATATACGCGCTGCATGATCGACGTCAGCGACGGACTGCTTGCAGATTCTAAGAGGATCTGCGAGGCTTCAAAGGTTTCACTTGTCATGGACGAGTCCTCGATTCCTCTCAGGAAAGGTGCTGATATCATGTCTGCTCTTTCCGAAGGCGAGGATTATGAACTGATATTTGCGGTCAGCCCTTCAAACGCGGCCAGGCTTGAAAAGGAATGGCCCTTCAAAAATATAAGACTTTCACGCATCGGAAGATTCGTCCCGGGCGGAAAAGGAAATATCTTCGGTGCTGACAGGAAACTTCTAACTTCAAAGTATAAAGCGGGATATGAACACTTCGGCTCTTAAGGAACTTGAAAGTTTTTCAGAAGCCAGTACTGAAGAGATGGCTGCGGAGTTCGCAAAGGACATCCTTCCAGGCACGGTTGTCGCCCTGTATGGAGATCTCGGGGCAGGCAAGACCGTTTTCGCGCGCGGTTTCGCCAGAGGTCTTGGCATAACGGAAACCGTGTCGAGTCCGACCTTCACCCTCATGCAGGAATACAAGGTCGCCGGAAAACCCAGGCTCAGATGGTTCTATCACCTCGACCTCTACAGGATTGAGGATTCAAAGGCAGCCTTGGTTTTCGGAGTCGACGAATATCTTTCCGGACCCGATTCTGTCCTGCTGATAGAATGGGCCGAACGTATCGAGGACATATTGCCACCCGGAACCATGCGCGTGGAAATATCGCACGCCGGCGGAGACAAGAGGAAAATAAAGTTCACGAAGATTGCCGGCTGACGAGCTGTGATGGCCGGAGCGGTGCTTCAACGGTTCGGTTTATCTTTTGGTTATTCAATCTCCCTTTCATAATGAATCAGGTTCTGTCTGGGATCACGATTCCCGGCAACTCTCCTGACCTCTCGAAATCCACAGGCCGCATACATCCGCTGTGCAGAGACGAAGAACGGATGATCATTCGTGGACACTTTCGCCTGTTTGATTCCGGTTTCCCGGAACCGCCGAAGGATTTCGATAATCTGCTGATTCCCGAAACCCTGACCTCGAAATTGCGGCAGAATGCAATTATGCCCGATCACGCCGTAAGTTGGCCTGGGACGTGGATCGAAGCAGAAAAAGCCCGCGAGATCCATGTTGGCCCAGCTCAGGAATGTGCAGGCTCCCACGGTATGGGGGTTCTCGAAAACGTTGCGATCCGATTGTTCCCAGTTCTCCAACTCCAGTTCCCAATGTTCCGGCTCGGATGCGACGAGTTCCGCATAGCTTTGCTTGAGAAGCCAGGCAACAACGCCCGGCTCGCGCTCAAACGGAGATGTAAAGCTTAGTTTCATTTTAAGTTTCGAACTTCTTATTATACGGATTTCGGCTTTTGCTGGTCAGAAACGAGGGATGGCGACAGCATGTTTCAGCCTCTGACTAAAATTTAGCCACATAATCGTGGAAAACAATCCTGTCAGGTGATGCACTTTGTTTTGGATCACCAAAAAGCCCGATTGAGCTGATTTCAAAACTGCTGAAATTGTTCGTAGTAGCGCATGTTTGCGCGTTCTTCATTTTTCTAATGGAGCGCCGGTCTCCAGACCGGCTTATTGCCGACCTGGAGGTCGGCGTTCCTTTTTCAATAAGAACGCGCAAACATGCGCTACTACAAGCAAAATCAACCGCAATCATGCTCATTTCTAAGTCCGACAGGTTCCAGAGGCGTGTGAACTTTAGTTTGTCTTGGTATTCAAGATTATGCACACGCTAAAGTCGAAGATTCCGGCTCGACGATGTCGGGACTGCGCACACCAACATGGACAATCAGCGCGAACTGGTAATTTTAAAATTGCTTCTGATTAAAAGATTCCATGCTTGGATTTATCCTTGATTTCAAACCCAATAATCCATTTATCCAACAATCCATTCATCCGTCTTTCAGAGCGGCGGATTCACCTTGGCGGCGTTTTCGGCCTCCCGCCTGAGTCCTTCGGAAAGGTTCTTGTAGATGCTGGAAATGTCCTCGGCCTTCTTCTTGAAATAGGATGACTCCCACTTGATGTTCGGACTTGAGAGCGTCTTATGGTGGAATGGCGCGAAATCCGTTATCCTTTTTCCAAGCGTCTTGCACTGATCCCTCAGCTGCCCGGCCGCAACATTCTTTGCCGTGTCGCCCATCTTCTTGAAACCATCCTGGACCCGTTTCCGTATTACCGGTATTCCCTTCACCATTGTATTATGTGTCTCAAGCCAGGCCTTCATCTTGTCGGGCTGCTCAGGAGTGAAGGCTATTATACCATAAGGATCCTTGCACCAGGCGTCGATTATGCTGGTGTAGGGGAAAAGGAAGTTCTCAGCATCGTCTATCATGGAGCCCTGCCTGAAGAACTGCGTCTGGTCGACCTTCTTCCACATCTTCACCTGCCTGATGGGCTGGAGTTCGTTCCTCCTGTTGGAAAGATCCCTGTTGAGATCCCCCCAGACCCAGTTGCAGTTCTGGACCGCATACCCGTTGCAGCCCGCTATTCCAATGAGCTTCCCATCCTTGCTGAAAACCGGACTGCCTATCGCATCCTCGGCAAATGGGAGCGGCGCGCCGTTTTCATCGGGGAACCTGAGCGCGTTGGACGCGTCGATATTGACATTCTGCTCTGCGATTATCCCCATTTTCGGATCTGTCCTGTAAACCTCGGCCCCTCCCTTCTTGTCTTCAATTACAACATCCTTCGGCACGGCAAAATCGGTCTTTATCCTCAGTAGGCCTATGGGCTCTTCCGGAACTTCGAACGACTGGGGCTGGAGCATTTTGCCGGATATGGTCTTCATGGAGACAAGATTGCCGCTGAACGCATCCTGGGATGTCATGACATATGTTATACCGTCAAACTTGACAAGTATTCCGCTTTTCTTTCCGCTTCCAGTATCAAGGATGACCATGGAGTTCTTTATGTCTTCGAACTGGTCGGCGAACACCGCCGGAAGGGATGTCATTACCAGCAAAGCGACGATTGACATGTATTTGCCCATGATGCCTAATTGCCTTTGTTTATGACATTTGGATAAATGTAGGTTAGATTATTGCTTCTGCAGCTGACAGTCTGCGTAATGGCTTCGAAAAGTTTCATTGTCTCAGAATAATACAGCTTTATATATGGGCTTCCGTCGGCATTTTTCACGGCCGTGGCTTTTGTGGAGATGAAAGACGCCAGCCTCATTCCGTCGGTTTTTGCGGATTCCTGAAGCAGCCTGGCCTGTTCCTGGTAATGGTTGATGTCGCTCTCCATGTTGGCTATATATTTGGCGCTGTTTGCCATCTTCCTGTTGTGATCGTCTATCCAGACCTTCATCTCGACGGGGGCGCCGCCGGGGTCGATCTGGTCGTATGGCTTGGTATACCACAGGTGCATGATCGCCATATAGGCGTCAACGAAGTTCCGTGATTCGGTTATCAGCTTCGCCTGCGCGACAAGATCCTGCGGTTTTACAGGAAGCCATCTTATTTCACCGTTCAGCCTGGCGCAGGTGTTGTTCTCCCACCTTACGACATACATTGAAATGCTTTTGTTGTCCTTCCTGTCTATTCTGGATTTGATCAGGGAGGGGATTTCGTATGACATCGCCCCGACAGCCTTTCCATTTTCGCAGATGACGGGGGAACCGGCGATGTCAGATGCGGTGCCCGGGCTGGTGATTCTGAAGAATTCCGGACCGATGCCGACAACGGTCCCGGAAAATGTCTGTATTTCCGTCTTCTTCTCCCCGTTGCTATCCTTCATGACAACGGAGGGGATGGTGCCCTTTTCCCCCATTACGTTTTCCTCGTCTATTTCGAAGAAGCCGGCTGCCGTGCTGTCCACCGATATCCTTACCAGGTCCCTGTCGGATGCCATTTCAAACTGTCCGGTCTTAACCGGCTTCCCATCTGAAGTATAAAATAAAAGTCCGCCCTTGGCGAGTGCGAAGATGCTGGTGAAGACATAGATCTTGTCACCCTGCCTGGCGAAAAATCCGCTGGCTGCAGCCTTGTCTGACTTGATGAAGACTATTTTTCCGGGTGACGCGAACTCCTGTGGATACGCAATACCCTGGCAGAGGATTAGGACAAATACGAAAATCAGAAAGGAAGAGACTGCTTTTTTTGGATTGAGTATATTCATGCCTGACGGGATCCTTTGTGATTTTTAAAGGGTTAAAACTATTAGCGCTTGAAGTATTTTCAAGACACGATGAAAATTTGTTTTCTAGATTTGTGAGGCCGGAGTGGAGTGACGCTAAGTTAAGGGGTTATTAAGAAGGGACAGCCTAAAGGCTGGACTCCAAACTTTGGAGTTCAAACTTTAGTTTGTCAGCCTGACATATAGGTCTTTTCCCTGGCGTGTATGGCGCCGTCGCTTGTCAATACGCTCGAATACAGTATGAACTCGCCAACCGGGAATTTCTGCGGAAGGATGTCCTTGTAGATCTCCCGCAGTTTTGCAACCTGATTTGCCGGGATCTCCTTCAGCCGGGCGATGGTCATGTGCGGGGTGAACTTCCGCAGCTCGCGGGGCACGTCATTCATCTCGAGGATATCGTCGATGCTGTCTTTTAATTTTGACAGCTCCGGATTTTCCATGCATCCCAGCCAGAAGACAGAAGGCCTCCGTTCATTCGGGAAGAAGCCCGAACCTGTCATCTCAAGATGAAACGGTTTGAATCTTATTTCTGAAAGGGAGGATCTTATTTTCTCGAAGTGCTCGTCGTCGGAATCACCGATGAACCGCAGGGTCATATGCATCTGTTCCCTGTTCGTCCACATTGTCCCAGGCAGATTCCTGCGGAGTTCGCAGATTTTCCCGCGCAGTTCGTCCGGCATGTCGATCGCTATGAAAAGACGCGGCATGATACCACCTTGCATCGATGGATATTTGGATTCCTGTATTATCCATGATAATATACCTTCAGACAGTTGAAAATAAAGGGGAAAAATATGCAGCACAAACATCCGCTACTGTTATGCGACCTCGACGGCACCCTGATCGATTCGAGGGAGGATCTGGCGACCGGCGTGAACCTCATGCGCGCTGAATACGGGCTCGCCGCGCTTCCAGTCGATACCGTTACAAGATATGTCGGCGACGGCGCGAGGAAGCTTGTTGAGAGGGCCTTGCAGGGAAGCGACGTCAGCCATGACGAGGCGCTGGAGAAGTTCAAGAACCATTACCGTGACAACATGTTCGTGAAGACGAGCCTGTATCATGGCGTCAAGGAAGGCCTCCATCTGCTCCATGGACATGGCTGGAAAATCGCCCTCACAAGCAACAAGCCCTCCGACAAATGCGAGGACATCCTCAGGCATTTTAAAGTAGATTCATGCTTCGATCTGATACTCGGCGGCAGCCACAAGTATCCTTTGAAACCGGAACCAGAGAGCATCATGATAGCCATGAAGGAGACCGGAGCGCACCCTGATGAGACATGGATAATCGGCGACAATCATACCGACCTAGAAGCCGGACGCCGTGCCTGTATCAAGCGCTGCTACGCCCGATACGGCTTCGGACACATTGGTTCCGAGGATTTCGACATGGTCGTCGACTCCTTCATGGAATTCGTGGAGTCCCAGACCGGAAGACGGAAGGCAGATGACAGATGACAGATGACAGGTGGAGTGGTCTGTAATCAGAGATCAGTGGTCAGATTACGGAAAGCCGAATACCAGGGGGCTGATTCCGCCCCTACAGGACGAATTTGATTTCCATGATGTGTAAGGGTTGAAACCCTAGGCTATTTATTATTGCATCCTTTCAGGATTCATGTATGCAGATTATCCAATGGAATTTGTTGAAATGAAGTTAGACGGAAATTATCTTATACGCACTTGTGCGTAAAATAACATAGCCTAGGGTTTCAACCCTAGGTCATGAATTATCAAAAGTTACGCCCTGAAGGGGCGGAAGGTAAAAGGGGGGAGCATGTCCCAGTCTTTGTCGCATCTATTATTCCATGTAGTTTTTTCAACAAAGAACAGGCTCAATCTTATTCAGCCTGAGTTTGAGAATGAACTCCACTCATATATCTGCGGTATAGTCAGGGGACAGAAAGGTGAAGCCCTGGAAATTGGCGGGACATCGAACCATATTCATGTGATGGCACGATTCCATCCTTCAGTTTCAATATCAGACATGATGCGCTACGTCAAGGGCGGCTCGTCAAAATGGATTCATGAGAAGGGCATTCCAATGTTCCAATGGCAGAAGGGATATGGTGTTTTTTCAGTCAGCGAATCTCTTGCAGAACAAGTAGGCGGATATATTCAGAATCAGAAGAGTCATCATGAGAAATATTCTTATGAAAAGGAGTTTTTGCTTCTTTTGGAAAAGCACAAGGTCAAATATGATGATAAATATGTATGGGATTGATTCCGTCCCTTCAGGACGAAATGGATTTGGGATGTATACCTAGGGTTGAAACCCTAGGCTATGCTCTTGAATCCTTTCAGGATAAATCGTGGAATTCGCAAATGACTCGTGTTCTGTAATGTTTGAACTGCCCTGTATTTCAGGTTATACTACAGGAATATAAAATTAGCCTAAGGGAGAATCTAATGTCGGAAGATGAAAGAAATCTCAACCTTCTCTCGATCTTTCACTATGTCCTCGGGGGGCTTACTGCGCTATTCTCATGTTTTTCCCTGGTCCATGTAGTTATTGGATTGTTTTTAATCATTGGCAAGATAGATGGAAATAATCCTCCTCCTCAGTTTATAGGCTGGTTCTTTTTTATCATTGGCGGAATGGTTCTGCTGGGAGGCTGGGCATTCGCCCTGGCGACCATAATCGCAGGAATGAAGTTGAAAAGGAGAATGTCATGGACATACTGCCTCGTAATAGCCGCCCTCGAATGCATGATGATGCCGTTGGGGACTATTCTTGGAGTCTTTACGATAATTGTACTGATGAAAGATCCTGTGAAGCAATTGTTTGCCGCGAACAATCAAGTTCAGCCAAGCACGATTCCTTAAAAATAATTCATTCTTCCAACTGACCACCGGCAACTCTTTTTCACCTCCCCATATGGTTCCTGCGGTACTGGCCTGGGGCGGTGCCGTAGTATTTCCTGAAGAGCTTGGAGAAGTGATATAGGTCATAGAACTTGCAGATCTCTGCAATCTCCTCGATCTTCTTTCCGCCTTCCCTCAGCATTGATGCGGACTTCTCAAGTCTCTTTTGGAGAAGAAATCGTGTAGGAGGGGTTTTGAACGTGTCATGGAAGATCCGCCTGAAATGCGGGTAGGAGACTCCAGCCTCTTTCGCCGTTTTTCTCCAGTCCCAGTCGATGAACGGTTCGGAGCCTATTCTTTCTGCAATCCTTCGGATGTTCCTGACCGGCAATGCTTCTTCAATCTGGGTTGCTGGCTGTTCCCCAAGCTGGATCAATAATTCCTCCAGCACGTGGACCGTCCTGAAAGTCGGTGCCGTTGACACTGCCAGCCGCGACAGCAGCCTGTCGAACGCTTCAGTGAATTTTAATGGTTCGCTGATTTCTATTACCGGAGCTGATGAAGGGAAAAGTCCGTTTCTGGCGTAGGCGTCCGGCCGCTTTCCCTTGAATGACACGAAACGGTGGTGCCAGGTTCCCTTATCGCGGCGTCCGAATTTGAAATAAGGTCCTGGGAATGTCAGCCAGACCACAGGCCCCTTCAAATGCTTCACTGGCTCCTTGTCAACGAACAGATCAAGTTCGCCACGTTCCGCGTACTGGATGACGTAGTATGGGAAAAACTTGTCGACCCATGCATTGCATCCAGGGACATGGTTGAAACCGATGAACTCGAGGTTGGCCGTTGAATTGGTGATCATTTAATACAAAACAATAAATATATTATACATTTACACGGTGCAATACAGTAATTATAATATACAAATAATCAAGAAAGGATTATGCCATGAACAAGGAATTCGACGTTAACATGCTGAAGGAATATCTGAATTTCGACTACTCCCATATTGATGCGAGCAGGAAACGCCAGTGCCAGGCATGGCGCAGGGAGAAGCTTGAAGTGCCGCTCCTCTTCATCGGAGACAAGCTTTCCGCAAAACAGGAAACAATACCCGACTATGACCTCCAGCAGATTTTCACCGACAAGGCCAAGATGCTCTGCCGTCAAGCCAGAGGCGCGATATCCACTGCAAACGGCCGCAGCGACAGTGTGCCGTCGATCAGGCCGAACCTCGGTACCGGAATCATGCTGGCATGCCTCGGACTCGAACAGGAGACTTACCCCGACAAGATGCCCTGGCTCCATGAACGCCTGACCAAGGAACAGGTTTCCATGCTGACACCCGATGACATCAAGCCCCAGGGCAGTTTTGCACGCGGGCTTGAGATGATGAGCTATTTCAAGGAGACCATGGGCGATACGCTTCCCATATATGTAATGGACACCCAGGGACCATTCGATCTTGCGCACCTGATGATGGGTGATGACATTTTCCTCGAACTCTATGACGATCCGGCATTTGTCCACCATCTCATGAACATCTGCCTTGAACTTGGAATCAAGGCGCACCGCTGGATGAAGGAGGCGATAGGCGAACCGATGACGTCCCTGCATCACAGCAACGCGATATATTCCGACAGCTTCGGCATCCGCATATGCGAAGACACGACTGCTCTTCTTGGTGATGAACAGATCCGCGAGTTCGCCATTCCGTATTCGAGGAAGCTCGCCCGCGCGTTCGGCGCCGCCTGGGTGCATTACTGCGGATACAATGAAGCTCTTACGAATGCGATTCTGGAACAGCCTGAGTTCAAGGTGCTGAATTTTGGACACATTCCCGGGCATGAGCAGGAGATTGATTTCTTTGCCAACATGGAGAAGTTCGCAAAAGCAGGAAAGGTGAATTACAACAGCTGGCCAAAGTTCCCCGACGAATCTGTGGAAGACTACATCAACCGCATCCACAAATTCGCAAGCCTCGGAGTTCTTGCCCCATGCGTTGGCGTCAATGTAGACTTCCAGAAAGCCGGATTCAGAACTTCGGCCGATGTCCTGAAGTATTGGAGGAACTTGAGAAAGTAGGTACGTGCTTCAGCATGTACCATTCTTGAATTCATGGGACAGCCTAAAGCCCTATCTACTATACGCATTTTTTGACTCTGCTTAGAATTCTTTATGATGAGTCCTCCATTCGGAGGACTCATCTTTGGACTGCGCAGATCATTCTGCGCTTTGGATTCCGCAGGCACCGTGGAGAAGATAATAGCTTTCGCCTTTGCTAAATGCCATGGTGTGACGAACAGCTGTAAAAACAAAGCGGTGAATAATCACCGCAGTCCAAAGTCAGGCCGGAGCGCCTGACGTAAAGATGAAAAGACAGAAGAAACGGAAAGCGTGACGTGGACAGTACAGGAAAATGCGTATAGTAGACAGGGCTAAAGCCCGTCCCTGCTTAAATTTCCATTCAGCTTGCAGAATAAACAAGACACATGGCGATATCAATTACCACGGCATATATTAAAGGTTGTTGGTTTAGGTAACTCGGGCATTCCTGCCCGAGGCGTTTTAATACTCTCGGGCAGGAATGCCCGAGTTACTTGGAAAAATCTATGGATTGGAAGAACGAAAAAGTTCTAGTTACTGGTGGTGGAGGTTTCCTCGGAAGGAAGATCATCGAGGATCTTGCCGCGCTCAACTGCGCCTCGATAAGATCTGTCGGCAGGAAGTCACAGCCTGCGCTTGAGAGGATTGGAGTGGAAGCCCTGTGCGGCGACATCCGTGACAGTTCATTTGTCTCGAAAGCCTGTGAAACCCGCAGCCTTGTCATTCATACGGCAGCATTGGCTGGCGTATGGGGTGACTTCGAAGACTTTTATAGGATAAATGTGACAGGCACCCAGAACATAATTGATTCGTGCATTAAGCGGAATGTAAGTGCGCTTGTCTACACGAGTTCACCGAGTGTCGCATATTCCGGCAACACCGAGAATGCTGATGAGTCGGTGCCGTACCCTGGAAAATATCTCGCGTATTATCCTGAAACCAAGGCCATCGCGGAACGCGCCGTTCTCAAGGCGAATTCTGCGAATTTCGCAACCGTGGCGATACGTCCGCATCTGATCTGGGGGCCAGGGGATCCGCATCTCCTGCCGAGGGTAATTGAAAGAGCCGGGAAAGGAAAACTCATACAGGTGGGCGACGGGAAGAACCTTGTCGACATGACCTACGTCGACAATGCATCATCTGCACACATACTTGCAGCTGAAACCCTGCGAAATTCGCAGAAGGCGAATGGGAAGGCTTACTTCATCAGCGATGGGAAACCTGTCGTTCTCTGGAGCTGGATAAATAATCTTCTGAAAGAGCTAGGAATCCCTCCTGTCGATAGAAGAATATCCTACCGTTCTGCTTACGCAGCTGGTATTTTTATTGAATTCCTTTATAAGGTTCTCCCGTTTTCGGGAGAACCTTATATGACAAGATTCATTGCTGGACAGCTTGCCTTCTCGCATTACTTCAACATATCTGCTGCAAGAAATGATCTGGGTTACAACCCGAAGACCAATTCAGATGAGGCCCTGAAGAAAACTGTCGAATGGCTGAAGCAAAAGTAGGTACGGGCTTCAGCCTGTACCATTTTTGAATTCATCTGCCATCCTGCTTGTGAGGTCGAAATATACAGGATGACGGTTACTTGAAGTTCGGAAGGTAGCAGTCGTGGCGCGAGGATTTTTTCCGGGCGTGCCTGATGACCTTCTTGGTGTGGTGCCTCTTGACTGCGAAACTGAGGATGTTTCCGATCATTTTATTGTAGGAGAAACCGGATAGCTTGGCAGCCTCCGCCATGCTGGTTTCCTTGCTGATGTCGGGGTTTGCGTTTACGTCGAGCACGTAGAATATCCCGTTTCTCAGCCTGAGATCTATTCTTCCATAATCACGGCAGCCTGCGACATTGAAGGCCTTTATGGCGATCTCCTTGAGCGCCTCATGCTCCTTCTTGGAAAGTTCCGCAGGGACCTTCACCTTGATTTTCTTGTAGTGTATGGAATCAGGTTCGAACTTCGAATCGTAGGTGCAGAGCCTGTCGTGGATGTTCTCAAAGGCGGAGAAATCCATTTCCGCAGGCGGAAGCATCTTTATCTGGTCGTTCCCCCAGAGGGTGACATGGAATTCCCTGCCATCGATGAAATCCTCGACAAGGGCAGGCTGGGAGAAGTTGTGCAGGACAAATGAAATCCTTTTCTTCAGCTCCTGTTTTGTCAGGATGACGGCATCGGGCGTGACGCCGTAGCTGCAGTGTTCCATTGCGGGTTTCGCTATGGCAGGATAGAAATTCCAGTCGTCGAACAGGAGCAGCGGTGATTCGTAGATGCGCCATTTCGGGGTTGGAACGCCATGTTTTTCAAGAAGCATCTTTGTTCTTCTCTTGTCCCAGCACAGGTTGAGCGTCGAGGAATTGGAGCCGGTGAAGGAGAATTTCAGGGATTCCATGATTGAGGCGACCGTGGATTCGCTGTGATCGATCCCCGGGAGGCCTTCGCAGCAGTTGAATATCACATGGGTTTCCGGATCGTATCCGCATATCAGGGGGTATAGGTCTGTGTTTTCAAGGACGATGTTCTTTACCTTCAACTTGCAGCTGCGTATGGCGGATTCTATGCCTTTGATCTCCTTCAAGGCATTTCGCTTCTCAGCCGCGGTCCACGAGCTGTCCATGTTGTGTACAAGCAGGACATTGTGCTTTCTTGAGGTTTTAACTTTCGCCATTAAATTCCCTTTGTGTTTGTAAATGTCTTAATATTGCGGACTTGTGCTGGTTTTGCAATCCAGGCTACGGTAAAAATATTATTTTTACTGCAGTAGAATATTCCAAGTTCCCAATATAATGTAAGTATTCGTGTCTGGAATAAACTGGAGAAACTTGTGAAAAGCGAAAAAGTATTGAGCGTTGTCATACCAGTCTACAATGAGGCAAAGACAATCTGCGAGATCCTCGACGAGGTCGCCAGGAGGCCTGAGACCGCGGAGATCATTGTCGTCGACGATGCATCCAAGGACAATTCACGCGGGATAATCCAGGAATACGCGGACAGGAGCGAAGGCAAGGTCAGGCTGTTCTGCCAGGAGATGAACAAGGGCAAGGGCGCCGCCATCCGGAGGGGTTTCGACGAGGCCAGATCCCCAATAGTGATCATCCAGGACGCCGACAAGGAATACAGTCCGGAAGACTATCCAGTGATGATAGCTCCAATTGTTTCCGGGAAGGCCGACGTGGTGTATGGCTCACGCTTCCATGAAGGGGCCGGCAAGGTCCTGTACTTCAGGCACACGATGGGGAACAAGCTCCTTACATTTGTTTCCAATGTCCTGACCGACATCAAGCTCACTGACATGGAGACCTGCTACAAGGCCTTCAAGCGCGAGGTCATACAGAACCTCAACCTCGACTCAGACCGTTTCGGCATCGAGGTCGAGCTTACTGCGAAATTCGCACATGCGAGGAATCTGAGGATCTACGAGGTTCCGATCAGCTACCATGGACGCACGTATGATGAAGGCAAGAAGATCACCTGGAAGGACGGGGTCGCCGCGATCTGGCACATGATCAAGTACAACCGCCTCCAGGGGAAGTCCAAGTTCTACAGGAAGCCGTGGAAGGAAGTGCTCGGGTAGGTTTTCCAGATGCGGCGCATCTGGAAAATCTATTCCTCGAATATCATGCCGAGATCCTTGCCGTCCTCGGCCTTCTTCGTTCCTGGCACACCCTTGACCAGGCGCCAGATCCCCTTCTTGTCGTCGACAAACTGCGGAGGGGAATGGAAGTTGTTCTTGACCTTGAAGTATTTCGGAAGCTTGAGCTTCTTGTCGCTTTCCACTTTATCCCTCTCATCGATCTTGTTGCTGACAATGGGAGCGCAGAGGCCCTCGTCTCCGAACCAGAGCGTGTTGCTGATCCGCCTGTCCTTGGAATTATCGGGATTTGTGAATGCGATGGCGTAGCCGTCGGCGTATATGATTGAATTGCTGATGTCGATGTCGGTATTGCCTTTTATCCATAATGCGGCCGCTTTCTCAGGAGCATTGGGGGCTGCGAGGATGGTGCAGTGGTTCAATGAAACGGCGCTGGAATTTTCAATTAAAAGACCCTTGAACAGGCAGTTCTGGAACGAGACCGTCGAGCATGTCAGTATTTTTGTCAGGTCCGATTTGAAGACGCAATTCCTGAAAGTTATGTTCCTGGCGTTGTCGGTGCAGGCAATCCATGCGCCGTCAAGCGTGACGCCTGAGACTGTTACGTCCTTTGCTGTGACGAGGATGTTGTTCTTGATGATCGTGGAGGTGTCCCCGAAAATCTTGGTCCCATTCTGGTTGATGTTGAACTCCCTCAGTCTTTCCGAATGATAGACGCCAGGTTTCAGGGTGATTGACATCCCCTCGGTCTTTTCGGAAAGGGATTTAAGGAGGAGAGCGGCGCATTCCTGCGGTGTTTCAGCCTGGATCGTAACTGTTTTGCGGGACTTGTCGGTGTCCTCGGCGCCGGCCCGTTTGCAGAATTTCCTGACAGCCTCGATAATGTTATCGTACTTCTTTACGAATGCCGTGTCCTTGTATTTGTCATTGTACTGCGACAGGCCTGCAACAAGGTTCGCCGCATTTTTATCCTGGATTTTCTTCTGCGTCAGTTCAAGCAGGAACTGTTCCGACTTTTCCGGATTGAACGTCATGTCATATTTTACCAGCAGCGTGGTCAAGGCGAATTCCGCTTCACGTTCGGTCGCCACGCGGATGAAGCCGGAGCCAAGATTGCATTTGACTCCCTTGAAGAATTCCTTCGCCTTGTCGTAGGATTTCTCCTGCATGCAGAGCATTCCCTTTAGGGTTGAACTGTCCCCTTTGATGAGGGAGTCGCAGACCTTGATCTTTTCATCCAGGGTAGATGCCGCCAGAGAGAGGTTCTTGAAGGATGAAATGTTTTCAGAAAGGTTTGCCGCGAAAGACGCGGATTCGGCCGGAAGCCCGGCTCTTTCCAGGAACGCCCTGATTTTTTCCAGGGTCAAGTCGTTTTTGCCGGCCATGAAATTGATGGCGGCTTCATTGTACAGAGGATAGACCTCCCTGATGAATTTCACCTTCCTGTCCTCGACGTAGTTAGAAAGCTCCTGCCTTTGTTTCAAGGTTTCGTCCTCAGTCTTTCCCTTGAAGTTCTTGGCCATCAGCTCGGCCTGTTCGAAATTCCCCAGTCCCATGGAGGAGTCAAGATCAGCCTTCACGGCTGCGATGTTGCTTTCGGCAACTTCTGTTTTCAGGGAAGAAATGAGAGTTCTGCGCTCGTTGACGCTTTCCTCGGCGTATTCACCAGAATACTTTTCAATGATCTCGATGGCTTTAGCCTGGTCGCCTTCCTTTATGTAGGTTGCGGTAACTGTCTTGAGCTTCTCGATAACGTCTGTGACTTTCTTTTTCTTGAAAATCTCCATCGCCTGCTGTCTGTCGTTTATTTCCTGGATAAGCTTTACGTCGTTGATTTTTATGGACTCGCTTTTCAGCGCGTTGAAACGGCTGTAGGCTTCTGTCAGGTTGGTCTCGGGGTTTGAGTCATAGAAATCGCAGATCTCCTTGAAAGTCTTTTCCGGGGTGGACGCAGGAGCCTTGACGGTGACGGTTTTTACAGCCGGAGCCACGGGCTTCTGATCGGCAGCTTTTGCCGCATCATACTTGATATCGGTCTTTGAAGATGGGACGACGGCCGGAATGATTGACTGGTCCTGCGCGACCGGGGCAGGCGGAGTGTTCTTCCTCGTGGCAATGTTGATGATCACGACTATCGATACAATTGTCAGGACGGCAAATATTATTCCGACAGTGACCAGGAAGAGCTTGGCATTTGCCTTGTCGGGATCGGGCGGCATATTGCGTCCATTTTTCCACTGCCTGTTTATTCCGCCGATGAGCGCGGGGTTGATCTTTGCAATGGTGTCAGTGAGTTTTCTCTTCCTGATTTTTTCAGTCTTCAGCTTGACCGTCTTCTTCTTCTCGTCGGAAAATTCGCCTGCCGGCTGGCCGAAGGCCTCGAAGCGGCCTGTTGTCAGCGCGGAAATATTTATCCTTGCAAGCGAGGAGGCGGCAGGCTGGGGGGCTCCCAGCACTTCAGGGCATGATGTGTTTATGTGTGAAATCAATTCGTTCCAGGACTGGTACCTGGTGCCGAGGTCCTTGGACATCATTTTCTCGAGGATGGATATATAGCTTGCGGGAACTTCATAATTGAATTCACGCGGATCCGGAAGAGGCGCGTTTGGAACTTCCTGGGGAGTCAGCTCCCTGTACGGATGACGGCCCGTGAGGAGAAGATAGAATACCCCGCCCAGGGAATAGATGTCGCACCTCTGGTCGGAAGCCTGTCCGCTGAGGATGAATTCCGGGCTCATGTACCTGTAGTCCCAGATGTTGAAGCCCTTGTTCAGGAGGTATGAATTGCCAATGAGCGACTGGGAAAGCCCGAATTCGAGGATGGAGATGTCGCCGTCCTCGTCGAGGCGGACATTTGAGGGTTTCAGGTTCTGATGTATGAGCCCCTCCTTTTCCCAGGCCTTGTTTAGGGAGCAGGCGATCTTCCTAACAATCTGTATGGAATCTGAACTGCTGATGGGCATCACCTTCGAGGCAAAACCTGAAAGAGTCTTCGCCTTGTGGTTGCATTCATAGACGAAAAACACCTTGCCCGGAGTCATGGACCTGTCAAGCAGGGCAGGAAACCCCTCGATATTTGACGATCCTGTCCGCAGGATGACATTGAACAATGCTTCCGCGTTCGCGTCGTTCTTGAGGTAGAACGAGCTAGGGATCCTCAGGAGCACTTCCTGCCCCGGCAGTTCGGTTTCGCCGACGGCCTTGTACGAGGTCCAAAGATGGGTTGAAGCATAGATGTCGATGATCTTGTATCCGCTGAATATGGAATCCACAGGCAGGGGTGGATCAGGGACGATCTGGGCGGAATCGCAGATAGGGCATGATACCAGTTCGCCAATGTACTGGTATTCGGCCTGGATGTCGTTCTTGCAGACTGAGCATTTGAAATTATAAAACATAGAAATAGTTCTCCCCCAAATAAAGCGGGTACTATAGCTTCGTTTACGGCGTCTTTCAACCATCCTGATGGCAATGACATGTCAATACATGCCACACCGCTGCTTCTCTGCGGAGACAGGGCGCCATGATACTTATTGGTTGCGGCTTTGCCGCCTTGGGTTGAATACAGGCCGCTAAGAGAATAAATTAAGGGATGGGATATACCAGCATATTGAATATTTTGAAACGCCTGATGAAGGACAGTTTCTCCGCAGTGGCGCTTGTAATCGTCTGCCTGTATTTTTCCTTTGCCTTGTTCAGCGAGGCGTACGGATTGTACTGTTCCAAGGCCAATCAGACCCCCCTATATGAGAAGGGCAGCATTGAAAACGCAAATGTTCCTCCTTCCAGCTCCCACTGGCTCGGTACCGACTACAAGGGCCGGGACGTTTTCTGGAGGGCGATGCATGCAAGCCGGACTGCCGTGAAGATAGGGCTGTTCTCATCCCTGCTGGCCGTGATGATCGGCGTCGCCCTCGGGGCCGCCGGAGGTTATTTCGGAGGATGGATAGATGATTTTACGGTCTGGATATACAGCACCTTTGCTTCAATGCCGACGCTTCTTTTCATCCTGGCTTTTGCGCTTCTCGTGACAAAGGGCTTCCTGTATCCCCCTCTTGCCGAGGCCTTCAAGAACACAGCGGAATTTTTCAATGCAGATCCCGGAATGATAGCCATCTACCTTGGAATCGGCATTACTGGCTGGGTCGGTCTTTGCAGAGTGGTCCGGGGAGAGGCCATGAAGCTCAAAAGTACGGCATATATCCAGGCGGCCAAGGCACTGGGCTATTCCCCGTTCAAAATCATTGTCCGGCACTTGATCCCGAATCTTTTCCACCTCATAATCATATATTTCACGATCAGGTTCGCATATGCGATCATGACCGAAGTCATCGTCAGCTACCTGGGCCTCGGCGTACAGCTTGAACCCAGCTGGGGTGTGATGATCTCGGATGGACAGCAGCGTCTATGGCAGGGCGTCTGGTGGGAAGTCGCCGGAGCGACAGCCTTCATGTTCTTCCTGGTGCTCTCATTGCATACGCTGGGTGATTCGCTCAGGGACATACTGGATCCGAGGCTGAAGACATGAGGGGGAAGTTCTAAAGTTCTAAAGTTCTAAAGTGCTAAAGTGCTAAAGTGCTAAAGTGCTAAAGTGCGGGAGTGCGGGAGTGCGGGAGTGCGGGAGTCTGAAAAATCATCAATCATCAAGCGGAAATTGGAAATTGAAAATCGGAAATGAAATTGTCGCTGTTTTCGGCGGGACATTTGATCCGCCCCACAACGGGCATGCACAGATTGCTGGAAAGATCCTGGAGTCGGGGAAGGCGGACAAGGTGATTTTTGTGCCCGCGTTCCATCCTCCCCACAAGCCGGGGTTTCCGATTACCAACTTCACCCACCGCCTGAACATGCTGGAACTTGCCACGTCCGGGGACGAAAGGTTCGAGGTGTCGGATATTGAGAGCAGGCGGAAAGGGCCGTCCTTCACCTTTGACACGATGGCCGAGTTCGAAAAGCTTTTTCCCGGAACGGAGATAAGGCTTCTCATGGGAAGCGACAGCCTGTGCCAGTTCCACACCTGGTACAAGGCGAAGGAGATGCTGGACCGATGGCGGCTGATAGTCTATCCCAGGAACGGCCATATGCCGTCTGTTGATGATTTGAAGGCAAACTGGGGCATGGAAGTTGCTGAAAGACTGCGTGGATATATATTGCCGGTGACGTACTTTGATTTGTCATCGACCGAGATCAGGCGGAAAATACTTGACGCTGAAGATGTCGCCTGCCTGGTTGACAAAAAGGTGGGCAAGTATATTATTGAGAATGGAATTTATAAGTAGGACAGGCATTCCTGCCTGTCCGTCTTGGATTTTGAATAAAATCGGCAATCCGACGGCAGGCGACTGAAGACCGAGGACTATTAACAAAATTTAACTGGAGGAATATAAATGGTTAAGAAAGCAGAGAAGAAGACCGCGGTGAAAAAGGCCGTAAAGAAAAAAGTGAAAGCCGATGTGCCAGGCAAAGCCGAGGAACTCGCATTCATCTGCGCGAAAACCGCCGACGACCATAAGGCCGACAACGTCATCACCCTCAAAGTGTCGGGACTGTCGGTCATCACAGACTATTTCGTGCTCTGCACCGGTAATTCAATCCCCCACCTTTCAGCCATTTCCGACAGCGTCATACGCGAGGTCCGCGCAAAAATGAACGTGAGGCCGAGAGTTGTTGACGGTACGGCTGCAAGCCTCTGGACCGTCGTGGATTTCGGTTCAGTCATAGTACATGTCCTTTCCCCGGCAATGAGGGAGCAGTACCAGCTTGAAAGCCTCTGGGGAGATGCTCCGAAGATCGAGACGCTCAAGCTTCTGGCCAAAAAGAGCCTGTAATAAAGAATCTCCTGATGTCCATCCTGTCCCCGTTGTAAGCAATGGGGTATTACGGACGCCCTCCCTGGCCCCGCGGCAGGCCGGAGATCTTTATAACAAAAGAAAATCAAAGTCGACTCAAGGAAGATTGATGGACGAAGACATAAAAAAATGGGATGAGTACAAGTGGGAGGGGATTTTCCGCGAGGAGGATCAGTGCATAAACGCCTACATGAAGGAGCTCCCCCGCTACATCGACCTTCCCGACGAGGAGGAGATCCTTTTCAACAGGATCCGCAAGATGCAGAAGGCGCTCCCGGAGGCCAATCTGCTCTACGACAAGCTTTATGAATACCAGAACAGCTTTGAGGACGAAGAGCCGTGCCTGCCTGAAGACTGGAGGAACCTGCAGGGCGCCGACATCTACAAGAAAGTGCTGGAATATGCCTGCGCATGGACAAGACTATATGTCTCAGCTTTCAATTCCGATACGATGAACCTGGGACTGAAAGGCGCGTGCATGTATGCGATCATGCTCTCAAGGATCATTGGCGTGATGGAAATGCCCGCAGACATGCCCGCCCTGGTAATCTCCAGCTGCAAGAGGGTGAATTCTGTGATAAACGATATAATCGGGCTGACCAATGAGATAAGCAGGCTCCAGCCTAACTTGTCGATCAGGATGAACGATCAATCCTCCAGGCTCCTCCTGGTAAGGGAGAAAGTCCTGGCCCTGATGGAAGAAAACAGGAAAAAGATTGGCTGATCCCAATGTCATACCAAGACGATTCAAAAAAATCTCTCCTAAGCAGCGCGCTGGCTGTCGTGACGAGGATCGACTTCCTTCAGCTTTTCGCGGTGGCGGGCCTCCTCACAATCGGTGTCTTGTTCATCTATGGAACTGGCCAGCAGGTCGGCGAAAAAGGGGCGCTCCTGTGGAAGAAGCAGCTCATATGGGCTGGAATGGGATTCATCATATGGGCCTATATGGCTTTCTTCTTCGACTACAGGAAGCTGGTCGTCTTCGTGCCATTCATATATGCGGCCTGCCTGATCGGACTCATACTCGTCCTCATGCTCGGTGTCGAACTCAATGGTGCGCGCAGATGGTTTTCCTTCGCTGGAATCAGCATCCAGCCCTCTGAGTTCGCAAAATTCGGAGTCCTGCTCATGGCGGCATGGATCCTGTCGATAAAGGAATTCGACGTCAACAAGCTCCATCATCTCGCTCTCCTTGGAATCGTCTGCGGTGTCCCCTTCCTGCTCATTGTCGTAGAGCCGGATCTTGGAACCAGCATTGTCTTCATCCCCATGATCTGCTCGATGGTTTTTGCCGCAGGCTTGAAATGGAAATGGATTTTCCTCGGGCTTTTCCTCTCCGTCGCAGCCGTACCGGCTATATATCCCTTCCTAAAGGAGTATCAGAAGGAGCGGATACAGGTTTTCCTGGATCCCGAACGGGATCCGGAGAACCGGGGCTGGAACAGCCTCCAGTCGCAGCTGGCTGTCGGAAGCGGAGGCGCCTTCGGAAAAGGTTTCATGCGCGGCACGCAGAACACCCTGGGTTTCCTCCCAAAGAATGTCTCATACACCGACTTCATCTATTCAGTCATAGCCGAGGAATCCGGATTTGTAGGTTCGGTGGCGGTCGTGTTCCTCTACTTCCTGCTGATAGTCTCCGCGCTCAGGGCCGCGGTCTTTGCGCCTGATAATTTCGGGAGATACATCGCCGTAGGAATAGCCGGCGTGTTCTTCGTGCATTCATTTGTCAACATCGGCATGACGATCAAGATCATGCCCATCACCGGAATCCCGCTGCCTCTGCTCAGCTATGGCGGTACTTTCATGATAGTGATAATGGCCTTCCTCGGATTCATCCAGTCCATCTACTCGCGACGCCAAAATATTTGGTGATTTGGAGATCTGGCGATTGCAAGATTTGGATGATTGGGAACTCGAAATTAGAAATTTGCGATTTGAAATCGGGAATTTATTTTGTTGGAGTTCACAGCTTGTGCGTTCAAAGAACCGCTTCGCGACAGAATTGGAAAACAACAGGAGCTTGTCCGTAGCAGTGCGTGAAATCGAGGAAGGATTAAAATCAATTGCATGTTTTGACCCCGTCTTCCCCCAGTACGAATTAGTATTCCTTGAAACAAAAGTAAGATTAAAATGCCTATGTGTAATTCAATTATTCAAGAGATTCTATTTGCGATACATGACACTAGAATATGTGGCAATGAAGTATCGAGGAATTACCCCTATTGTTTTAGCGGACGCGGAATTTGAAAAGTTAAAAATAACGAGAGATAGTTTCCTTGAAAATGAACAGTAGCCAACCTGCTCATTCGGGTTTGACCCGAATGTAGCTGAGTTAAGCACTTCTGCCATCATGAATACACAAGCTGAAGCTTGGACTCCAACCTCAGCACACCGGCAAATGTTGGAGTACAAACTTTAGTTTGTCTTCTCTTAGCGCCATTCGGGTGTGACCCGTCTTCCCTTTTGTTGGAGCAACTCACAACTTGGGAAACATAAACTAGTACCCAAATTACTCTTACCCAACCATCCAGCCATCCATTAATCCAACCATCCATAAAGATTTGACGCTCCGCGTCAAATCTTTATCTTGTACGTCCTGATCTCGAACGGCCGCATGCTGATCTCGACAGGCTTCGCGCAGCTCACCGATCTGCCCTCAGTCCACTCAAGAAGATTTGTCTCGACAAGTTTCGCTTTCGGCACGTTTACATTCAAGACGCCTTTTGACGTGTGACCCTTGGTTTCAACAAGGCGTATGACAATGCTGTTCTCCTTCTCGGCCTTCTTGAGGACTTCCATGGATATGCCGTCGCTCTGGATCGTGCAAGGAACCTTGTATTTCGGTTTTCCGAAACCGTCAAATACTGTCAATGCCATGTTGAGCATCGCGGCCTCCTGCATCACATCCGATTCGGTCAGATGGCCCTTGTGCGGAAGCAGCGAATATGTGAATTCATGGGTTCCCCTGTCGGCATCGGGATCCGGATCCGTCGGCGAACGCAGGAGGTTCATGTCAATTACGTTGTCATATATCTTGTGCCCGTACTTGCAGTCGTTGAGGATGGCGACGCCATACTCGTTTTCAGAAAGATCCGCATAGCGGTGTGCGACCACCTCGAACTTCGCGCGGTCCCAGCTCGTGTTGCGGTGCGTGTTCCTGTGCATGTACGAATACTGGATGTCGTAGTTGGCCTCTTCGCTCCTGATCTCGACAGGGAATGATACGCGCAGCATCTTGTGCCTCTCCTTCCAGTCGACGAACGTCTTGAAGTCGATCCTCTTGCTGTCGAATGGGAGATGGACGGTCTGGACGATTTCCGAATCTCCAACCTTCAGCGTGAACTTGAGCCCGTTCCTGACAAAACCTCCGGGAAGTTTTTCTGCCTTGACCGCCTGCGCATTCTGGATGATGCTCTTCTCATAGTAGATGTCGATGTCCCAGGCGTCGAAGTTGTGTGGACGGTCCTTGTATAGCGTCAGTACATTTCCTTTCTTTCCCTTCTCCAGTACATCCCTTCCGCATTCCTTGTCGAATATCCTCCTGATCGACCCGTCCTTGTCGAACTCATATTTTATGAGCTCGTTTTCGAGGACAAGATCCTTGCCGGCCGGGACTTCTCCATCTGGCGCAGTACCTGATTTTTCAAAGACCTTGAATCCCTGTGGCGGAATATCCACCAGGGCGACGGTCTTTTTCCCTTCCTTCTGGACAAGGATTTCATTTCCGTCCTCGTCGATGAGTCCGCAGTCCAATCCCTTGGGAAGTTCGACGGTTCCGCGGTAGGGATATGACAGGCAGTTCGACATTACTACGTAGTCGCCATTCTTCTCGAAGAGTTTTTCTCCTGCGTTCCGGATGATCTCGTCGCATTTCTCAAGGCATTCCTTGTGTTCCTTGTGCGTCGTTTCATATACCTTGTGGATGCTTGAACCGGGAAGGATGTCATGGAACTGGTTTAAAAGAAGAGTTTTCCACATGGCGTCCAGTTCCTTCGAAGGATATTTTTCAAGAGGCAGGCAGGAACATATGAACTCAGTGTTCCTGAGCTTCTGTTCAAGGTAGCGGTTCCCCTTCTTGGTCTGCGCCTGCGTCGTGAGCGTGCCGCGATGGAGTTCGAAATAAAGTTCGCCCACCCAGGTCGGCAGCTTGCCAGCATGTTTCTGGAGCCTGTCGAAAAATCCTTCGGCTGACCCGAATTTGACTTTCGCGACACCTTCGAGATTGGCGGCTCTCAGTCCGCGCTCGATGTATTCCTCCTTCGGTCCGCCACCTCCATCGCCTATGCCGAAGAGGGTCATGAATTCATCGATGAATTCATTCTCCTTGAACCTGTCCCTTGCGCTGGCTATGGCACCGGCATGGAGTCCGCTGTTATATGTGTTTTCCGGAGGGAAGTGGGTTATGACTTCGCTTCCGTCGACACCGCGCCAGATGAAGGTGTGATGCGGGAATTCATTGAACTGGCACCAGGAAAGCTTCTGCGTCAGGAAGTAATCAACTCCGCACTTCTTCATGATCTGGGGCATGGCCGCCGAATAGCCGAACACATCAGGGATCCAGAGGTTCCTCACATCCACGCCGAACTCATCCATGAAATAATTCTTGCCATGCAGCATCTGGCGGACCATCGATTCGCCGCTGATGATGTTGCAGTCCGCCTCCACCCACATTCCCCCCTGGCATTCCCAATTACCCTTTTTGACCTGTTCCTTGATCTTCGCGTAGAGCTTCGGATAATGTTCCTTGGTGAAGGCGTAATGCTGTGCCTGGGATGCGCCGAAGACATAGCCCGGATATTTTTCGATCAGCGTTATCTGGCTGGCGAAAGTCCTTCCGCATTTGCGGATGCCTTCGCGCACAGGCCACAGCCAGCCGGTGTCGATGTGGGCATGTCCGACGGCAGTCGTCTCAAGATCGGAGGATGATGTTTTCTTCTCGAATTCAACTCTGATGATCTTCCTGGCCCTTGATGCGTTCGCCGGATTGTCGGCATAGGCGTCTATCGCTTCGTTGACCGTCCTGATTATCCTTGTTCTTCTGACGGCGTTTTCGGGAAGGGCTGCAAGCAATGATTTCAGCACTTCCACATCCAGCCAGAGGGACCACACTTCCCTGTTGAAGGTGCAGAGGCGTATCTTGTTCACAATGCCTGAGTATGTTCCGTGGCGGTCAGGATCGACGACGGCGGGATCGGGCTTCCTCTCGATTCCGAACAGGGCGTTTGCCGCTGTCTCGACCCACATCTCGAACTTCTCCCCGCCCTTACACGACCTGATCAGGTAATGGAGGTCCTTGCAGTAGTCCCCCTGGAAAACCGAACCTTTCGTGACACTCTGGACAGGGAGACCGTCATTCTTGAAAATCAGTCCTTCGCCGTTGAAGTCGAGCTGTGCGACAACTTCCTTTCCCTTCCATGATTTCGGAACTTCCCCCTTGAGGAGGAACCAGGCGCTCTCCCATGTCTTGCCCCAGGTAGCTCCTTCCTTTATCTTCTTGTATTTAAGGGATGTCCTTTTGGCGAACGGGACAGGTTCGATGCAATGTGCGAATTCCGCATCGAAAAGCACATGGTCGCTGAGGATGCTGTCGGAGATTCTCTTATAGAAGTTTTCGATCCTATTTACGTAGAGGTTTCTTTCCTTCTGGTTCATTTTGATATCCTTTGAGAGAAAGTTGATGAATTTGAATATGGAAGTGCATAAACTAATCAGCGCAGAATAGAAAGCAAGTGTTCCAGATGATTATTTGATTATGGCTTTTTCTGGTCAAATAAGAACTTGATCCTCGGATAATAAAGCGGGATGGTCTCCTGCACGGAGAAAAGGCTCTCCTTAGCCTTCTTATCGTCGGCTATCGTGAAGGAAAACGCAATGTCGCCGCGGATATCCCTGCTTTTCAGGCCTTTCATCGCGTTGATTATCCAGTTCGGATCGACATGGAATATGGCTTTCAGCGGAATTGACATTTCAAAGAAGCAGAAGTCGCCGGAAGGACTGATCGAATATTCGAACTTGAAGTCCTGTACCTTCTGTGAGAAATCACATGTGAATCCGGCTGACTTGTTATTGTCCGTCCTGAAGCATGCGGTGCTTCCAGGAATCATCGAGATGCTCATGCAGTTTTCAAGGCCTGCGGCACCGATCTTTTTTATTATGCCTTCATCCTTGGTCATCCCCGCGAATATCACGCTGTCCTTGTCAATTGTCGCGTAAAAAGAGGCTTTTCCCGTATTATGGAACTTGGAAAGATCCCATTCATCAGGATATCCGTCGATATCGTATTTAGTTTTCGTATTCACAGGAACATCAAAGATGAGCGCGATCTTGTCCGTGAACTTGATGAAGTTATCAATTGAGAAAACCTTGGGGGTGGAGTTGATCATCAGCAAAACGTTCCCGTTTGCCGAGATGGCGTCGGGACAGCTGGAATATCCTGGAAACGATTTCGTCTCGACCTTCTTGTTCTTGTAGTCCTGTATGATTACAGTGTTCTCCTCGGACATTTCCCTGTTGGCCGTCGGATGGAAGAAGTGGAACGACTTGTCGCCGGCCAGGAAGTTCAGGTCGTTCCTCGGCTGCATATTGTTGAGATTGGCATAGGGGGACACGTCCTGCTTGTAGACGATGTTCTTGCCCTTGATGTCGAAGCACACCGCGGAATATTTGAACTCCCATTGCGGTTTGGACATGTCGTTCACTACAAGACCGAGCAGATTGCTGGAATCGCCTACCGGACTTGTGTGGAAATTCACATTGTTGCTCAGGTCCGTCCTGCTGTCCAGGTCGAGAAGGGACCAGACGTGCTGCTGGAAGGCGCAGCAGACGATTTTGTCTACTACATTGAATCCACTGTCCCACATGTTCCAGTCCCACCTGACATGGGGCCAGTTCTTTGTAGGGAATTTCGTCATGGTGGATGTCAACGGGTCGAACGTGAAGCAGTCGTTTGGCTTGACAAATAATGTCGGCTTGCCATCAATGTTGAACTTCCTATACTCCCATATGTTCCCACCCAGCTTGATATTCTTGTCCGTCTTGTCATATATTGAAGTTTCCTTGTTGAATTTATGGACGATCAGGACATTGCCCGTTCCAGTCAGGATGATGTCGCCTTGGTTGTAGATGGAAAGCATGTTGTGGACGGTGTTGAGCATGCCTTTGTATTCATTCTTTGCACCGTCGATAATGAGGATCTGTGTCTTGTTTGACTGCGGGTTTACCTCGCCTACATATAGGGTTTGTGCGAAAATCGCAGGACCGGCGTAGTTCCTATAAGTTTCACCTTCCTTCGGGAAGCGGTTTAATATTGCGCCGGTCTTCCTGTCGATGGCGACAATCGTATTTTTTGAAACCAGATAGACGACTTTGTCCGAACTCAGCACAGTCGTGTTCTTCGATCTCAGAGGGACGGCCCATTCAGTGAAGAGCTTGTTGTCCAAAAGGACAATGTAGTTGTCGGCCTTGATCAAGAAAGATTTGTTTTCTTCGATGATCTGTGGATTGTTCAGCTTCTGCACATTTTTTTCGACGCATGACGGCTCGGGATATTTGCCTGCCTGCGGGGTCAGGACTCCTATGATGGGTTTTATCTTGCCAGGCTCATATCCGAAGATTCCGTTTCTGGAAACAGATATTGGGATGAATGTCGGAGGAAGCTTGATCTTCTTGGCGAGGGCGCCGGCATCAGTCCATATCTCAATGTTCCTGCCTTCCGATAGAATGAAACCGTCCTTGAGTTTTTCCAGATAGGTGTAGTCGGCGCCAGCCAGCGCCTTCACAGGTTCAAGCCGTGCCAGAGAATAGATGCCGGCCGCTGACGTCTTGTCGATGATGAGTACCGAGTCAGGGCCGGCCTTCCGGATGTCCAGGGCCTTGATGCTGGAGCTTTCAGCTACAACTGCGCCGGTATCCTTGTTCAGGAGGATGAGCCCCGGTGCGTCAACTGGCGCGAACAGCACGTTCTGCGTCCCGACCGCAGGAATATTCTTTTTCTTTCTTCCTAGTACATATGCCAGATCCATGTTCTGGGCTATGAACGGAACCCTTGAATATTTCCTGGTCCAGACAATGAAGTCGCCTTCCATGTCGACACAGAAGATTATGCCTGAATTCGTAGATATATATGCCCTGCCGTTCATGACGGAGGGTTCAGGCATGAACAGGTCAAGACGTACCGCCCAGATGTCCTGGAGTCCGCCTAGAGGCGTTATCTCCTCGCCTGAGAACAGATATATTTCATCTTCAATGTTCCCGTTGGCGGCGTTCAGCACCAGCAGGAAATACTGGGTTATCAGTTCGGGTTTCTTGGCGAGAACAAGGATCTGATCCTGGTAGAGGACTGGATCAGAACAGATCGCATAATCCCTCTCCTGCATGTCCCAGACGGTATGGCCGTCCGCGCAGTCAAAGGCGAACAGGCTGAACTTGCCGTCGGATATCAGCCTGGTGTAGACCATCGATCCATTCGTCTTCGGGGAAAAAGCGCCCGTGAATATAGGCGTGTTCTCAGGGATCTTCTCCTTGTCGGTCACTATCACGCTGTTGTCGAACTGCCTGTTCCATAGCACCTTGTCGCCATTGATGCAGGTTATCTGCCTGCTGTTCTGCATGAAAACCATGTCCTTGAACACGGAGCTGGAGCAGTTCAGGGAATAGCTGACTTTTCCTGTGAATACGTTGTCGTTCTTGAGCATTTCCATGTAGCCGGGATTCATGGCTGACATCGGCCTGAATGCATATTTATCAGCATCTCCGACCGAGATTTCAGACACGCCCGCCACTGGTGGCTCTGCGTCCTTTTTCGCCTCATGCGCGGCGAATCCTAGGAGGACCTTCCTCTTCCTGGCCTGGATTTCCGACAGGGAACCTTTCTTCGTTCCTAGGATCTCAAAATACTTTTCAAGTGACTTGCTGTAATCCTTTTCAAAGGCCTTGAACTCCTCCTTGTACCTGGGGACTGCGCCAGTAAGAAGATTCTTGTCGTTGGTCTCCAGGAGTGATGCGTTCTTTGAAATCAGGATGTTCTGGATGAACCTGTTGAGTTTCAATGTATTCTTCTCGCCGTTCAGCTTGTTTGCGTTTTCAATGTTGGAATTCAGCTCCCAGTCATTCTTCACCATTACGGCAGTAGTCTTGAGCGTTTCGGCCCTCCTCCTGAGATCCTTGAGTTCGGGCTTGTCCTTGATTTCCGGAATAAGCTCCATGTCCTTTATGGTGTTCTTTGAATTCTCGTAGTCGCTCTTCCCTATGTACGCCCTCAGCTTGTAGAAGAACCTGTCGTTCCCGAGGGTGTCCTTGAGATCCGCGTAGTTAGTATCTATGAATTTTACCAGTTCTTCGTACTCCTCCTTCTTGAGCATCATCTCAAACATGAACTTCACCGCCAGCCCGCGCACCTGGTCGTCATAGCTTTTCGTGTCGTAGATCTTCTTGAAGAATTCCCTTCCTGAGGCGAGCATCTTCTCATCCTTCTGGCAGATGTTGTAGCAGTCTTCCAGGAGCTTCCTCAATGTAGGCACCTGTGTCTTCCTCTTGAAGAGGTTCTCTATCCAGAAAAGCATGTTCTGGTTGTCATGGATCTGGGCATAGCCATTGATAAGCCTTCCAATTATCATTTCATTCACCTCCTGGATGTCGGATGGAAACGCCTTCAGGAGTTCCGTCATCAGCCTGATGTCAATGTATGTCGGGCTCACATCGCTTATGCCTGCAGCGAGTCCCCACGGACCGCCGCCCTGGTCAAGCTTCACCAGGATTTCGTTCTTGCCGGCCTTCAGATCTAGGGGGACGATATCGGGATTGTTCGGATCTATGAAGAATTTATTGATGAAAATCTGTTTCCCGTTGAGCCGGACTTCCGCTCCGTCATCATGGGAGAAGATCAGGAATTTCTGCACCGGTTTCTGGACCGTGACGGTAGTATAGAAGAAGAATACGGCCTCTGATATGTCCTGGGAGATGGGGCTCTTTTCTCCTGCCGGCCATTTCACCCAGGCGACCTGTTTGCCTTCCTTGCCTGCGTATGACCCGTCAAGCTTGATCTCCTTTTCAGGCGGATAAATGGTGTCAAATGCCCCGTCGCCGTTCCTTTCGAAAGGTCCGATCTCCATCCAGCTTTCAGACTTGGCGCGTTCAGTCCTGTTCTTTTCCAGGCTCTTATGAAATGAATTGAAAAGGTTGTTGGCTTTTTCTATGGTGACTTTGGAAGTGCTGTCCCACCATGCCGGCTTTACAGCATAATCCTGCGAATATGCCGGAAGAGCAGGGCAAATGAAAATTATCAGATAAACAAGGACGTTTTTGAGTTTCATGTTCAATATATTAACTCAATCCGTTTCAAATTAAACATGCTGGGAAAATAAATTGGCAAGTTTTAGCGCGGCAAAACCTTGCCAATGGCCTTTTCCATGTCATTCGTGTGTTTCACGGGTTTGTTTGTGTTTCTTCATTTTTTATTGTATCTTATAGGGAAATGAACAATAAATTCGATATCCTGATCATCGGCGCCGGCGTTGTCGGGGCCTCAATCGCCAGGGAACTTTCCCGGTACCAGCTCGATATCGCGGTCATCGAGAAAGAAGAGGACGTCTCCTTCGGCACCAGCAAGGCCAATTCAGGAATCATACATGCCGGCTTCCATTCCCAGCCCGGAACCCTCAAACTGAAACTCGAGTCAGCCGGCAACCGCATGTTCGATCAACTGTCCAGGGAACTCGGTTTCCCTTTCGAACGCCGCGGCGAACTCATGGTCGCATTCTCCGACGACGAACTCCAGATCCTCCACAAATACTACCAGCGCGCCGTTCAGAATAATATCAGCGGCGCCGAACTCCTCGGACGTGAACGCACACTCGAACTCGAACCCAATCTCAACCCCGACATCCTAGGCTCCCTCCATGCCCCGACCGCCGGCATTGTCGGCCCATATGAATACTGCTTCGCCCTGATGGAAAATGCAGCCTCCAATGGAGTGAAGATTTTCCTGGACAATAAGGTAATGAAAATTTTCCGGAAAGGGGCTTCCCTCGAAATTGTGACCGACAAAGGAATTTCCCTTTCCGGAAAATTTATTGTGAACTCTGCGGGTATTTATTCAGACGAAATTGCGAAACTCGCAGGTGTCGGCGATTTCAAGATCCTGCCGAGAAAAGGAGAGGAGTACCTGCTCGACAGAAGAGTAGGCGGACTCGTCAGGCGTGTGATATTCCCGGTTCCATCTGAAAAATCAAAGGGGCTCCTCGTTATTCCTACCGTCGATGGACCTGTCATGGTCGGTCCGACTGCTGAAGATATTGATTCCAGGACTGACTTCAGCACGACAAGATCCGGTCTCGATGCCGTCTTCAAGAACGCCCAGAAAATGGTTCCCGCAATCAGGGCCACCGATATAATAACTTCCTTCGTCGGCCTCAGGCCAGCCGCCACCGGAGGAGATTTCATAATAGGGAAAACATCTGTCAAAGGTTTCATAAACGCCGCCGGCATCCAGTCGCCCGGCCTCACGGCTTCTCCCGCAATCGCCGAGATGATTCGGGATATCCTGGTAGATGAAGGACTTCAGCTTAAAAAGAAAGATGATTTTTGTCCTGAAAGAACGGCTGTTTCCAAGATAAGACCTCTTGTGGAAAACAGGGACTATAAGACGCTTGAGACGTTGATTTCAAAGGACAAAAATTATTCCAAGCTCGTCTGTCGCTGCGAGAACATAACCGAGGCGGAGATAATCGCCGCAGTCAGGAGCGGACACACCACACTTGACGGCATAAAGTTTTCCGCCCGCGCCTGCACCGGCAGATGCCAGGGAGGGTTCTGCACATCGAGGATCTTGGACATCATCCACCGTGAGACCGGCATTCCGATAGAAAAGATTTCAAAAAAAGGAAAAGGCTCCGAAATATTGTTTTACAAAAAGGGGGCTTTTTGAAAAACAATATATACGACACCGTCATCATCGGAGCCGGTCCGGCCGGGCTGGCCGCTGCTGTATCCTTGAAAAAATCAGGAATTGAGAAAGTCCTGCTTGTTGACAGGGAAAGTTCAGCCGGTGGAATCCTGAACCAGTGCATCCACAACGGGTTCGGGCTCCACAGGTTCAAGGAGGAACTGACAGGTCCCGAATATGCCGAACGCTATGTCGATCTTGTCCGGCAAGCTGGCATTCAAATTCTACTTGATTCCTGTGTAATCGATATCATGTCTTCCGGAAAGGGAAAGGAAGTCATAATGCTTTCAGAAGAGCAGGGGCTCCTTAGGATTTCATGCAAGGCAGTAGTCCTCGCAATGGGATGCCGTGAGAAGAACCGAGGCAATATCGCAATTCCTGGAAGCCGTCCGGCCGGAATTCTGACTGCGGGGTTCGCGCAGAAGATGGTCAACATCCATGGATATATGCCCGGCAAGGAAGTCGTTATCCTGGGGTCCGGTGATATCGGACTCATCATGGCAAGACGTATGTCACTTGAAGGCGCAAAGGTCAAGGCCGTCATTGAAATCCAGACACATCCCGGCGGACTCAACAGGAACATCGTCCAATGTCTCCAGGACTTCGACATCCCTCTTTACCTCTCGCATACGATAAGCGAGATCAAAGGCGACCGCAGGATAACATCCGTGGAAGTTTCGCCTGTCGTCGACAGATCAGTTCCCGACAGGAACAAAAGCTTCCATCTTGACTGTGACACGCTTCTTCTATCTGTCGGTCTCATCCCAGAAAACGAACTTTCGTTAAAGGCTGGTATCCAACTCGACAATGTCACGCGCGGTCCTATTGTCGACGCCAATCTCATGACATCGGTTGAAGGTGTTTTTGCCTGCGGAAACGTCCTGCATGTCCATGACATCGTTGACTGGGTTTCAGAAGAGTCTGAATTCTGCGGATACCGGGTAGCCCGGTATATTAAAGGAGACAATGGAAAATCCCGCGAAATTCCCGTCAGGACTGGCAAGATGTTGAGTTATACTCTGCCTTCAAGGGTTGAAGTTGGCAAGCCGGCAACTCTGTCGCTTAGGACAATGGCTCCGTTAGAAAATGTTATTCTGGCCGTTAGGACAGAAAAAGATTTTCTTTACAAGAAGAAGTTCAGAAAAATATTCCCGAGCATCATGCAGCGGATCGCCCTAAAGGAAGTCCCAGCCGATGCGCAGTACATTGAAACTTTTATAACGACAGGGGATTGAATTGTTCGTAGTTCTTGAAGTAGGGACGGGCTTTAGCCTGTCCCATTCTTAGAATTGAAGATGGTACATGCTAAAGCACGTACCTACTGGTTGGAGGCCCCTCAGGGAAAAGTCCCTGCCGATGCGCAGTTTGTTGAGGCATTTGTATCTAATGAATAGTAATTTTTTTAAACGCAGGCGCAGCGCGCCAAGGTAAAAAAATATGAAGAAAGAAATTACATGCATAAGCTGTCCGAACGGATGCATTCTCGAAGTTGATGTCGAGAAAGGAAAAGTCGTCTCCCTCAAGGGCAATGAATGCAAGAAAGGTGTTGATTACGCGAATAGCGAAATCTTCAACCCGCTCCGGTTCGTAACGACAACCATCAAGATCTCCGGCACATCAATTGCGTTCCTGCCTGTCAGGACATCCAAACCTGTTCCAAGAAGTATCTGCGCCAAGATTGTGAAGGAAGCTTCAAAGATCAAGCTTAAGGCCCCTGTCAAGGTTGGCCAGATCATCGCCCCCGACATCCTCTCCACCGGCGCCGACCTCATCGCCACAAGGACTCTGAAGTAGGGACGGGCTTTAGCCTGTCCCATTCTATTTGATGCAAAGTGCTTGTATTGCGATAACGGCTTATCGCAAAATAATAAAAACCTTAACTTGCAATGCAAAATAGCGTATAAAACGTCGTTTTAGTTGAAAATCCTTTCTTAGTGGAATATTATATATTGCGATAATTCATTATCGCAATATAAGAAAACTCTTAACTCGAAAAGCAAAATAAGGTCATGAAACGTAATTCTACAGGCGAATATGTAATAAACTCAACTGTTGGAGAAACAGTCAAGTCCTTTGTTCCCCATCCATTGCCTCCCAATCCTCCCTTGGATATTCAGCCCTTTTTGCAGGATTCAATTGATCAGGCACACATGGCCTTGGGGCGTTTGGACGGAATGGCATCAATTCTGCCCGATACGTCTCTATTCATCTACATGTATATCCGGAAAGAAGCTGTTCTTTCGTCCCAGATTGAAGGGACTCAGTCTTCATTGTCCGATCTGCTTCTTTTCGAAATGGATGCTGCCCCCGGTGTTCCAATGGACGATGTAAGAGAAGTGTCAAACTATGTTGCAGCTATGGAACATGGACTGAAGCGTTTGCAGGAGGGGTTTCCATTATGCAACCGGCTTATCTGCGAGATCCATGAAAAGCTGTTGGCCAAGGGACGCGGTTCAGACAAGAAGCCTGGGGAATTTCGAACAAGCCAGAATTGGATTGGCGGTACTCGCCCAGGCAATGCCCGTTTTGTGCCGCCTCCACCTGAGCGCATGTCGGACTGCCTCGGCTCATTTGAAAAGTTTCTTAACGATGAACAAGGTCGCACCCCGACCCTCATCAAGGCAGCCCTTGCACATGTCCAGTTTGAGACAATCCATCCCTTCCTCGATGGCAACGGACGTCTTGGCCGTTTGCTCATCACGCTTTTATTCTGTCATGAGAAGGTTCTCAACGAGCCTCTCCTGTATCTCAGCCTTTATTTCAAGCAGAATCGTCAGGCATACTATGACCAGCTCCAGAAGGTACGGGAAGAAGGAGACTGGGAATCATGGCTGTCCTTTTTCTCATATGCGGTGAAGTATACCGCAACCCAGGGGGTTTCCACCGCAAACAAGCTGACGGAAATTGTCCGTGACGACAGGATCCGGATGAAGGAACTGAAACGGCTCAGTGGTTCGGGTCTGCGCGTGCTTGATGTTCTTGCCCGGACTCCAATTGTTACCGTTTCGCAGGCAAGCAAGGAAACTGGTATTGTCGAGAGCTCGGTATCGAATGTCTTAAGGGCAATGATGGAACAGGGATTGGTCAAGGAACTAACAGGCCAGAAACGGAACCGCCTCTTCTGCTACGACCGCTATCTGAAAGTACTGTCCGAAGGAACCGAACCGCTGTAGCAAGTTTTTTACTTGGAATATAATTCTGTAGAGGAAAGATATTTTCCAGGTGCCGACCTGAATGGCGCTAAGATAAGAGAAGACAAACTAAAGTTTGAACTCCAACATTTGTCGGTGTGCTGAGGTTGGAGTCCAAGCTTCAGCTTGTGTATTCATGATGGCAGAAGTGCTTAACTTAGCGACATTCGCCGCCGACCTCATAGCGTTATGAAGCAATTTATTGATCCCTTTATATCAATTGGGTTCTATGGTCTTCCCCACTCAATATCTCTAATTACCATCTCAGAGAATTCCCTGCTGATAACTACGGTGACCGCTTCACTGAATCCATTGCCTGTAAGAGCCAAATACGCCCAACCTAGATCATATTCCTTCTTTCCTGGCCAGTCATCCATAGTATTGACGACATCGGCAGACGTAATATCCCCGTCACCGTTTGCAATCATTTTCTCTAATGTTTTCTGAAGTTTATTCTTGGAATATTTACTCTTCAAGGTGTTTGAAAGCATACTGTGTGCGCTTTCGTAATCACCATCCATTAGAGCTTCACCAAAATGTTGTGCGTATTTAGCATAGTCTGGATCATCTAGAGGGTCAGCAAAAGCATCTTCTGAATCTGAAGTTGTTTCTTCATCCAGTTTTGCTTTACAATACGCTATAGTTTCATTTGCCAGGTTCTTGTAAGCATCTCCATCATTGCAGAGAATGCCATTTTCTTCTAGAAATCTACGGTATGTTTGTATGCAATCTTCGTAGCGTCCGAGAAATTTTTGGCAAAGACCTTTGAAATTCAGATTTGTTGCTTCAGGAATTATCGAGTCGGCGATCTCGAAATAATAAAGCGCAGATCGAAGTTTGTTTCGACTCTTGACTTTCCCACCGATGATTTCAACCGCTTGCTGGAAAAGTCGAGATCCTCGCATAAATATAGATGAAGCTGCATCATGGCGGATCTTAATGGGTATGTGCTCGAGATTCATTTTTAACTCGGTATTTATTTTACTCATTTTTCTAGGCAGCCCACGGCACCACGCCATTCATTCTTGACTTTAATGGTCTTTTTGCCAAGCTGGATTGTTCCTGAGACTCCACGAGGAATCTTGACTGAAAGGTCGAAGGATTCAGTTCCTGTCCTGTTCCATTTGGCATGAATCTCTCCCTGCGGGATCATGCAGGTGCCTTCAAAGGTGTCAAAGGACTGCAGGTCGGGCGCAAGTTTGAGTTCGGCGTAGCCAGGTTTCAAGGGTTCGAGTCCGATGATCGCCCTGCGGATTAGATATGGCAGAGGGGCGCTCCAGGCATGGTTGCGGGAATCGTGGTTTTCTGAACGCCAGGCTTCCCATGGCGTGGTGGCTCCACGTTTCAGCATGTCACCAAAATCGTTGTTGAATGCGCGTACCGCCTTGTCACCAAGACGGCTTACCGCCGCCGCTTCAGCCAGGAAGAAATATGAGTATGGAGTTCCCTGTGAAACCCATGGATGGCGTGTGATGTCAAGAACTGTGGAGAGGGCATTGGACGCAGTCTCGCCATCAATAAGACCTGTCGTGATCGCCAGTGAATTTACGATCTGCGAGAATCGCGGATTTGAGATGCCGGGACCGTATGCATCTGCAACCATTCCTTTTCCTGGAATGAAACAGACCTTCAAGATATCCTTCTTCAGTTTCTCGACTTCTTTTGATAGATTCTTCGTGTCACCGCCAAGGACTTTTTCAAGTTCCAGGAGAGCCTGTATCGCCTGCAGATAGTAGAGGTTGAACCCAGCGTTGAAGTCGCGGCGGTCGTTTCCGACGGTGGTCATGGGATGCCAGCCATTGCCGGAATGGTCGAGGAAGAGAAGTCCATCTTGTGTCCTGGCGTCCTTGGGAATATTGGCTTTTGCAAGTAATCCGTTTTCTGTCTTGAGTTTGCGGAACTCTTCGACAATCCCGCGGATCGCATGGATATTGTCGGCGACTGCGGCGGTATCTCCAGTAAAACGGTAGTAGCGCCACAGACAATCCGGGGGCACTAGGCAGTAGTCAAACAGCGGCTGTCCCATCCCGTAGATGCTGGCTCCGATGAACGGTCCAGTGGCATTGAACTCTTCGGTGGCGGCGTAGCAGAGGTGGCGCATATGCGAGAAGTCGCCGGTCTGATGTCCGACGCTGTCGACGACCCAGACGCCATCGCCCCAGTATGCGCCTTGTTCGCGTGTGTTGCAGTCGTATGCCAGGGCCTGCGTGTTGAGCATGACGCTGCGCCGGCATATGCGGTACAGCGACTCGGCCTCGCGATCTTCGCAGGAGAGATTGTCCTGATAATCAAGATCTGCGCGGCAGTGATGGGTTGTCACGTTTTTAATCTCAACCTTGCCAATGGCGTCCTTTAAGGAAAGGTAAAGATAACGGTGCCCGTTGAAATGATAGAAACGTATTTTGTTGAGCCCCTTGACCAGATGGTAGCGTGAATAATAGAGGCCGGAATTGCGCCAGATGATGGGACGTCCGTTTGGAGTCAGATCCTCGGACATTGCGAAATCGAGGGTGCAGGGATTCTCACAGGTTATCTCGATTGCCGGTTCGCCAGCGCACATGCGCCGGAAATCATAAAGCATAAGGAATCCTGGTTCGCCTTCACGGCGTTCGAATGTGACATGTCCGGAACGTGTCATCTCGTATGAAGCCTCATCGAGTTCGCGCCATACATGCTCGTGGTCGAGTCGGACGGCGGTGTCCTGTAGATTGTAGACTTCCGTGTTGCCGCGGAAGACTGTCAGCGGCATGGATACGTCTTCGCGTTTCCAGAGAAGCGCTGGAACCATGCGCTTGCGCAGTTCCAGATCCTTTCTTTCGAACACGTGGGGAGCCTGCCAGAGCGATGAGGTGTCAGCGGTTTTGCCTCCTGCGTAGTCCTCGGCTGCGAACTTCGCAAGTATTGAAAATGATGGATGGGAAATGTCCAGATCTTCCATATGTTCGATAGCCCAGTTGCGTCGCGGCGAATTAGAGTTCCAGCATTTCAGTTCTGCAACCTTCCAGTTCCCGCCGGTGCTGCACTTGATGGTTTTTCCGCCTGCCTTGGCTGACAGGGAGGCCAGTATCCCAGGTTTTTCGGCAATATTGTACTTGGTGTTCGAGCCGATGAAATGCGCTAGAACCAGGATTGTGTTCGAACCTTTTTTCAGATATTGCGCGACATCGTATTCGTCAACCATGATGACAGGTTTCCGGAATGGGCATGGTCCGGCGTTGACGAATCTGCCGTTGATATATAGCTTGTATTTTGCATCGGCGAAAATTCCGATGGCTGCATTCCTGGGAGAAGCAGGCATGTCGAATTCCGCCAGGGCGGCGACATAGCTGTTAGGGAGGACATCCTTGGTCCATATCCAGCGGGACTTCGGATCGAACTGAAAGCTTAGATTGGTGGTGTTTTTCATAATGCGCCTATAATAAATCGAATGTGATGTGAAATCAATGGGTGGAATTGCATTCTTTGGAAAGGACGTGCCTACTTACCTCTCCGGGATGCTTGACGGCGGAGTAGGAGGTATTTCGATCTCCTCCTGTCTTTCCAGGCTGACCGAGAAGAGGATGACAAGCGCGGCGATGATGTTTGAAACTGAAAGAGCTATCGGTCCGATCTGGGTTCCGGAGGCTCCGAGATTGAGCGCGAAAAATGAAGTTACCGCGATCATCGCAATGTAGATCGCCTGCCCGGAGAGTATAGCCACAGGCCTCTTCAGGTGTGCGGCCTTGCCCTCGCAATATGTCCTCATCGATATTGTGAGGGGCATGAGTATGAGAAGCAGGGAAGTTTCGATTATCATCGGCACTGCGGATATCGGAAGATGCTGGACGTCCAGATAATACCATTTGCACAGGAATGGAATGATGAACATCAAAGGGATGATTCCAAGGACAAGGCCTGAAACAAAAGCGAACTTCCTGAGGATTCTCCTGTTGGTTCCGTCCTCGTAGAACGTTATCACCGTTGCGGCGATCCTTGTTGCCGCGAAACCGAACGCGTTGAAGATGCTGATCACCGCATAATAGACTGGCAGAGTGGTGTCAGGATTCGGCGCCCTGGCTGCAAATGCGCCTATCATATATCCCGACAGGCTGATGAAGAGCTGTCCGATGGAGAAACTGGCCGCATATGAGAGGATGGTATGGGTGGACGGAGTTTTTCCCGCGACGGGCAGCGCCTTGACGAAAGGCTTTGCCATAATATACAGGACAACGCTTTCAAAGAGGACCGGTATTGCCAGGCAGATGATCGCCCAGAATGGCCCGACCAGCATGACGGAGCAGAACACATATGCGAGCATGATTGTGATGGTGATCCTGCCTAGAGTCGCAGCATAGGCCCTTCCTGTCGCCTTATGTACGAAAAGGGTTGTCATGTACGGCATCCTCTGCATGAAAATAAACTGGAGCGGAATGCCGGTTAGCAGTGCGATATACGCAGAATTCTCCATGTCCGCCGGCAGGCCCATGATGACGCCCAATATCATGTGTGCGACCGGGGGAATGCAGATGATGGCTTGGAGCGCTGTCAGGATTATTCCGCTATAATATGAAATCCTCTTGTGGGCATGGTATCCCTCGGAAGTCTTGCCGAAGATCATTCCGGCTATGAAGATGCCTGCGCCGAGGGAGCCGATGAAGAATGAAAGGATGCAAGCTTGAGCGAGTCCGGCGATGTTCACGGAGCCGCCGACTCCGCGCGCCGCGACCGCCGCGACAAGCGGGTATGTTATCGACTGCGACAGCGCCTGGAGAGCAAGCGGTATGAAATAAAGCGACAGGCTGCTGAAAGTGGCAGTCCTTGAATGGTCATCTGCGTTTTGCATTTCATAAGATGCATCGCCGAGATTGAATGTCAATGGACACTTAGCGAAGGTGGAAGCTGTTCTATCCTGTTTACAGCAGAATCCAAAGCGGCACAGGGGTGCCGCAGTCCAAAGATTGCTTTGCAATCATAAAAATATGGAAAAATCGAAGAACATGCCTCGCGGCATTGACTACGAACGGATTAAAGCAATTCGGAATTCGTTGGTAGCCTGTCGCGCCATAGCTGTTCTCAGCGAAGGCGGATTAAGCCCGCAAGGGCTGTTCCTGGGCTTTATGCGTTTCCTCCGTTACTTTGTAAAATCCGCCTATCTGCTATACAAAATTCATAATAAGAGAGTAGTTTATACGGCTTGATAACAAACCAAGGGGATTTACATATGAAAAATGCTGTTTCCTTCAGGAATTCAGAGGCCGAAATAAGGCATCTGGAAGAACGGATCAATGCTGAATTAAAGTTCGCTGAAAAACTCTGCGGATTCCATAAGGAGAACGCGGAAGCCTGGCAGGGACTGATCCGCAAGGCCGATAAAATCGTATCCGATGCCGCCGCCACCGGCGATCTTGAAAAAATATCAGCAGCCGTCTCTGAAGCCGAGAAAATCCTCGAACCCGTTGCGAAGTTCGCAAAAAACTATTCCATATACTGTGTCGGCCATGCCCATATCGACATGAACTGGATGTGGCCATGGCAGGATACTGTCGCCACGACCATTGACTCATTCAGCACCGTCCTGAAGCTCATGAAGGAATTCCCCGGCTTCAAATTCAGCCAGAGCCAGGCGAGCGTATACGCAATCCTTGAAAAATATAATCCTGAACTCCTCGGACAGATCGCCAGGCGCGTGAAGGAAGGCCGCTGGGAAGTCACCGCCAGCCACTGGGTCGAAGGCGACAAGAACCTGAGCGGCGATGAGTCCCTCTGCAGGCATCTGCTCTACACGAGACGCTACATGAAGAAACTTTTCGGCCTGAAGCCGGGAGACGTCGAGATCGACTGGGCGCCCGACACCTTCGGCCACGCCGCGACAATGCCTTCTTACCTTGTCAAGGGCGGAGTGAAATATGTCTATCTCCACAGGCCCGGCGAACTCGGTCCGAAAAGACCTCTCGCGTTCTGGTGGAAGGCGCCGGACGGAGCGAAAGTGCTTGTCAGGAATGATTCCGGACAGGGCTACAATGGCGCCGTAAATCCCGGCATAATCGATCCGCTCTGCAACTTCTTCACTGAAACCGGTCTTCCTTATGTCATGTTCGTATATGGCGTCGGCGACCATGGCGGCGGACCGACACGCCGCGATCTAATGCGTGCGATCGACATGGACAGCTGGCCAATCTTCCCGAAGGTCGTCTTCTCTACAAGCAGGGAATTCTTCAAGCGTCTTGAGAAGGATGCCTCATGGCTTCCGATACTTGACTGCGAACTTAATTTCGAACTGGCTGGCTGCTACACGACGCAGACACTCATCAAGAAATGCAACAGGTTCTCGGAGAACCGCATCAACGACGCTGAAAATGCCGCGGCGCTCCTCTCGAAGATTTCCGGCTTCAAGTACAATGCCGCGGAATTCGAGGAATGCTGGAGGGACACGTTGTTCTCGCAGTTCCACGACATCCTGCCCGGATCAGGCGTACATGACACACGGACCTACACGCACGGGCTTTTCCAGAAGACGATGGCCTCGATCCTCTCAGAGAAGACAAAGGCCCTCAGGCAGTTCGCCTCAAAGATCGATACGACCTTTGCAGGATTGCCCGAAGAACCTGAAGTTCCGGCCAGCCATGTTCCCGCAGCAATGGGAGCCGGCGTCGGATTCCTTGCAACACAGCTTCAGGTGTCGCATGCGGAACAGAGCGTAGGATATGGACCGCGTCCATTCCTTATTTTCAATACCCAGGCATATGCCAGGAATGAAATCGCCGAAGTGACGGTCTGGGACAATACTTCAGGAAGAGGCCATGCGGAATTCGCAAAGCTTCCTTTCTCCGTTGTCGCGCCTGACAAGAAGACATTCAAGCCCCAGCTGATCACGTCAGGGGCGTACTGGGGGCATAACTATGCGAAGTTCGCGTTCCCTGTCGAAATCCCCGGAAACGGATATGCCGTCTACACCATCGTTGAAAAGGAAACCGACAAGAAGGTTGAGGCCAAGGTCTGGCAGCTCGGAAGAAGGCATACGTGCTTCTATTCAAGGGTTGAAAGGCAGTGCGAAGGCCTTGAGAACGAATTCACCCGCATGGAAATCAACATGGTGACCGGTGGGATTGAAAAGCTGACAGACAAGCGGTCGAAGAAGGACCTGATTGTTTCGAAAAACTCGTCACTCCTCGAGTATGGGGTTGAAAGGCCGCACGGGATGACCGCCTGGATTGTCGAGCATACCGGAGGATATGAGAATCCCAAGGTGCTTTCAATCGAGAGGATCACGGAAGGCCCCTATATCAATGCTGTCAAAGTCAAAATGAAGATCCATGAATCCGAATTCAGCATGGTCTATGAGATGCGCGCCGACGATCCGAAGGTCTATATAAGGATAAACGGCACCTGGTTCCAGAGGGGGACTCAGGAAGCCGGTATTCCTGTGCTGCGTTTCGCAGTTCCGTTTACGATGAAGAATATCAAGGCGCGCTATGAGATCCCGTTTGGTGCGGTCGACCGCGAATGCAACAACGGCGAAGAAGTTCCCGGCCTCCAGTGGGCGCAGGTTGCAGGCGATTCCGACAAGACAAAGGAAGGATGCCTTGTCCTGAACGATTCGAAATACGGATTCTCCCTAGAGGGCAACAAGTTTGCGGTCACTCTTATCAGAAGCAGCTATGATCCGGACATCCTGCCGGAAATAGGGAACCACGAGATCAATCTCGCGCTTATGCCGTTTGAAGGCGACCTGAAGATCTCCGACGCCATCAACGAGGGCAGGGGATTCAATCATCCGCTGCTGGTCACGGGAACGGACGTGCACAAGGGAAATCTTCCTGCAGTTTCCGATCTTATAACTGTAAAGCCGGCTTCTGTGATTCTCAGCGCTGTGAAAAAGGCCGAGAACGACAGTTCAATGATCCTGCGTTTCTATAATACATCGGGCAGCAAGACGGAAATTTCTGTCGGTTTCAATTCAAAGCTTCTTGGCAGGATCAAGAAGGCAGTGGAGACAGATATCATCGAACGGCCCCTGGAAGAATCAGGCGTGAAAGTGGCCGGTGATACTGTGAAATTCGCAATTGCCGCAAAATCAATCGCGACGATCGCAGTGTATTTCTGAAGTAGGTACGCCCTTCAGGGTGTACCATTCTTGGATTTGAATTCATGGGACAGGCTTGAAGCCTGTCCCTACTTAACAACATGAAGGAATATCAGAATGAAGATTTCGTTTACAGGAATTGATCTGCCTGAGGGGAAGGTCAAGTACAATGACCCGATGCTCATCGAACTCGAAAAGAAGTTCAGCCCGAAGAAGGTGTCGCCGTTCTTTGCGGAATTCGCAAAGGACAGCTGGGACAAGGCCGAGGCCATCGCAATACATGAGGACAATGTCCTCGACCTCCTGATAGTCGACATTGAAAAGCTCGAGACCAGGCTTGAGAGGACGGAGGATGAGAAGGAGAAGGTTTTCATAAAAAAATGCCTTGCGCACCTCGAGAAGAGCCTGCCTCTCTGCGAGCTTGAGCTGAACGAGGAGGAAGCTGCTTTCATGAAGCTGCTTTCCCCTGTCAGTTCCAAACCGACTTTCGTGACAGGTGAAAAGTCTCCTGAAGTCAATGGCATCATCAAGAGCGTGCTCGACAAATCAAAGCATACGTTCTTCTATACTGCCGGCAAGCCTGAAGTACATGCCTGGATCGTAAAGCAGGGTTCCGACATCGTCACATGCGCCGGGAAGATACATACCGATCTGGCAAAGGGATTCATCAAGGCCGACATTGTCAGCTTCAATGATTTCAAGGGTGTCTTCAACCTGCAGGAGGCGCGCACCAAAGGCCTTGTCAAGCTTGTCGGCCGCGAGTACATCATCCAGGAAGGCGACATCATCGAGATCAGGTTCAACGTATAAATTTTCCGGACGGAAAATTTATGATGATTGGTTATAAATTTTTTCGGAGAAAAAATTTATGTGCGGAATAGTGGGGATAGTCCATCTTGACGGAAGTCCGGTGAACCCGGAAATACTTTCGTCGATGAATTCCGCGATAATCCACCGCGGTCCCGATGGCGATGGCGTCTGGAACGACGGTCCGGCCGGGCTCGCGCACCGCCGTCTTTCCATCATCGATCTCGCAGGTGGAAAACAGCCGTTGACGAACGAGGACGGTACTGTCTGGATCACCTACAACGGCGAGATCTACAACCACGCCGAGCTCCGCAGGAATCTCGAGAACAAAGGGCATAAGTTCAAGAGCAGCTGCGACACCGAGGTCATCGTCCATCTCTACGAGGAGTACGGCCGCGACTGTGTGACTTTCCTGAATGGCATGTTCGCCTTCGGGATATATGATTCGAAGAACAGGATCCTGCTTCTGGCGCGTGACAGGATGGGACAGAAGCCACTTGTATATTTCAGTGATCAGAAGCGGATTGTTTTTGCAAGCGAACTCCAGGCTCTGGCGAAGCATCCGCAGATGCCGCGCGACATCAATCTCCAGGCGCTGCATGACTATTTTTCCCTGCAGTATATCCCGCATCCGGACACGATCTACAGCAAGGTGAAGAAGCTTCCTCCGGCCCACACACTGGAGGTCAACCTTGAGTTCGGGAAGACCAGGCTGAACAGATATTGGAAATGCAGGTTCGACAAGAAGAACGACATGACTTATGAAGAGGCGAAATCGCTCCTGCGCCAGCGCCTCGAGGATTCTGTCAGGATCAGGCTGATGTCCGATGTCCCTCTCGGTGCGTTCCTCTCGGGAGGAATAGATTCGACGATCATCGTCGGGCTCATGGCGAAGATCTCCGGTTCGCCTGTGAAGACTTTCACGATAGGCTTCTCCGAAAGCAAATATGATGAGAGGAAATACGCCTCTGTCGCGGCTGCAGGCTTCAAGACGGAGCACTATGAGAAAATAGTGAACCCCGCCGATTTCTCCCTTGTCGAAAAACTTGTCGGGCATTATGGCGAACCATACTGCGATGCTTCAATGCTGCCGACATACCTCCTCAGCGGATTCACCAGGGAGAAGGTGACTGTCGCGTTGAGCGGTGACGGCGCCGATGAGCTTTTCGCGGGATATTACAGGTATCTTGTGATGAAGTATTCGCAGTTTGCGGATTTCATACCGCTGTCTTTGAGGAAATCAATGTTCAGCATACTTACAGGAATCCTGCCTCCAAAGACCGAGGAGCGGGCGATGACAGGGCACATCCATAGGATTCTTTCCGCGGCGGCCTGTTCAAGCGACAGCAGGTATCTGGATATAATAAGCCGTTTCAGCGAAGACATGAAAAAGGAGGTCTATGGTGAGAAATTCAAGGATTTTTCGTCCAGGAAGACGCAGGAATACATCCAGGCGCTTTATTTGAATTCCAATGCCACCGATCCTGTCGAGAAGATCATGGATACTGACATCAACAGCTATCTGCCCGGGGATATCCTTGCAAAGGTCGATATCGCTTCAATGGCATGTTCACTTGAACTTAGAAGTCCCTTCATGGACTACAGGATAGCCGAACTTGCCGCGTCAATGCCACTGATCTACAAGCAGGACGGCACAGAAAGGAAGCATATTCTGCGCGAAGCCTTCTCCGATCTCATCCCACCTGAACTCATCAGGAGGAGGAAACTCGGATTCGGAGTCCCGATCGCTTCATGGTTCAGGAAGGAATGGGCGGGGATCCTGAAGGAAAGGCTTCTGGAAGGAAAGGCCGTGAAGGATAATTTTTTCAAGAAGGAAGTGCTGGAGAAATACATAAACAAGCATCAGAAATCCAGGGCCGACTACAGCTATTCGCTATGGGCGATGCTCGTGTTCGAGCTCTGGCTGGAAAAGACGGTTGAAAGTAAAAAATATTGAGCCAATTACAAAATTGGCGGAGGTAGGGCGATTTCTCCGAAAGCGCCGCTTCAAGACGGACGGCTCGGAGAGCCATCCCTACCTTGATTAGACAATAATAAAAAGGAAAACAGACATGAAAATTGGAGTGTGTGCGGATCCTAATGCCGGACAGATCCTCAAGGACGTCGGCTTTGATTTCATTGAGATGGGCGTTGGCGGGGCTCTGAAGCCAGACAAGTCCTACTCGGATTTTATAACTGAGCTGGACAGGATCCAGAAGAGTCCCCTGCCATGTCTTGCGGTCAACTGCCTCATGCCGGGACATATGAAGATAACCGGGCCGGAAGTCAGCATCCAGAGCATCAAGCTCCATCTGAGCACGGTTTGTGAAAGGGCTGAAGCCGCGGGAATAAGGAAAATCGTCTTTGGATCGGGCGGCGCGCGCAAGTGCCCGGAAGGTTTCGACAGGGACAGGGCCTTCGAGCAGCTTGTCGAGTTTGGAAAGATACTTGGAGAGGAGGCGGCAAAACACAATGTGCTCATAGCGGTCGAACCCTTGAACAGGAATGAATGCAACATGCTGACCTCCATCAGGAGGACTCTGGATTATGTAAGGAAGGTCGACATTCCGAGTTTCCGTCTGCACGCCGACTCGTACCACTGGGGGATGGAAGATGCTGCCGACAAGGATTTCAGCGAGGCCGGTTCCGCCATCTGCCATGCGCATATCGCCACATATAAGTCGCGCATGGCGCCAGGATTTGAAGAATCAGACTTTACGGAATTCTTCAGGCTCCTGAAGAAATGCAACTATGACGACACGATTTCAATCGAAGGGAAATGGACAGAGTACGGCGGAGGGTTTAACATTGATGCAAATGTCCAATCGGTGAAGGAGCATCCTGAGCATCTGAAGAAGGCGCTTGATGCGATAAAGAAATATCTTTAAGAACATGCCTTGCGGCACTAACTACGAACAGAAGTCAAGGTTTTTCATAGGTATTGTTTGTAGTCAGGCCCGTGAGGGCTGTTTAAAGGTAGGGATGGCTCGCCGAGCCGTCCGCATAATAGTTCAAACGGCGGTTTCGGCGAAACCGCCCTACCTTGGAATAAGGACAATATATGAAAGTCTATCTCGGTAAGAAAAGTCTTGAAGCAAGAAGAGTCTTCTGCATTGGCAGGAATTACGCGGATCATATAAAGGAGCTGAGCGACCAGGTTCCTGAAAAGCCCGTCATCTTCATGAAGCCGGAAACGTCCCTCGTTCCAGAAGGCGTAGAAGTCAGTTTCCCGACGCATGGGAAGGACTTCCATTACGAGACTGAGCTGGTCCTCCTGATTGGCAGGGAAGGAAAGCCTGCGTCCGTGAAAAAGGCATTGGATTATGTTGCGGGTGTTTCCCTGGGGTTTGACCTGACGATGCGCGATGTGCAGAGATATCTGCTTCCGAAAGGGCTTCCATGGGAACTCTGCAAGGCTTTCGACCAGAGCGCGCCAGTTGGGAAATTCCTTGAAAAGGAAAAGATAAAAGACCTGAACAAGATCGAATTCTTCGGAAAAGTCAACGGCAAGGTCGTCCAGCACGGCAATTCCAGCCAGATGATAAACAGTTTTGAAACGCTTGTCTTTGAAATCTCCCAGGCCTGGAAACTCCTTCCGGGCGATCTGATCTACACCGGAACTCCGTCAGGCATCGGACCGGTAACCCGTGGAGACCAGATCACCGCCGAATCTTCAGAAATAGGTGTGTTTTCCTGGAAAATAATATAATTGGCAATTGAAAATTGCCAATTGCCATTATATATTGCCAATAATAAAAGAGGAGCACCTCCGCATGGAAGTTCTTATTGACAATTTTGGCAGGATACTTATACCGCAGTCGGTTCGGAAGCATATTGGCCTTAGGCCGGGCTCTGTGCTTAATATCGAGGAATCAGGTGACAAAATAGTTTTGAAGCCTAAGGAGGAGCAGTCTCCTCTGAGGATAAAAGAGAATCTTGCTGTTTATTCCGGAGACATAGGTGATTCTGGAGATCTTGTCAAAGAAGCACGTGAGAAAAGAATCAGGAAATTAACTGGGAACTGAAATGAAGAATTACCTTTTTGATACCTCGGTGCTGATTGCGGCCATGCTTGAAAAACATTCAAACCATGAAAAGGCGTTCCGCTGGCTCAATGCTGCCTCGAATGCTAATATCGGGTTTTATATTTCTTCTCATACCTTGGCGGAATTGTATTCAGTCCTGACAGGAATGCCGTCAAGTCCAAGGATATCCCCGTCCCAGGCTAAGATTCTGATTGATAGGAACACGGATTCCGCCAAGGTAATCGATCTCACCGAGAAGGATTATCGGATGGTAATAACGATCCTGGCCGAACTCAATCTTTCCGGAGGTGTGATTTATGATGCCTTGTCGGCGTATGCGGCCAGAAAGGCGAAGGTTGATCATATCCTTACATTCAACGAGAACGACTTCAAAAGATTCGAACTCAAACATGATTTCCCTAAAACAATCACGCCGTTCCATGATATTCATTAAAGGGATAATTTATTCGCAACCGGCAACTATCGACCGCCTCATCCTTTGCCAGCTGGCTTATTCTATGCTAGATTATACGCAAGAGAATATGAAAACGGGAACCGACTATGACTAAAAAACTTATTGTTGTTCTTATCATTGGAGCCATAATAGGCATATCCACCATTCCGATGTGGACTGCAAAGATGGCAGATGATGCGTTCGCCAATCCCAATCTTCCAAATTCCCCGCAGAAAATAGAGGACGCGCTGAAGGTCAGGATGTACGTCTACATGTATCCTGAAGCAAGGAAAATAGCCGAGAAGGCGGTCTTGTATTTCCCTGAAGCGAAGGAGCTTCCATATTTCATTTATACTGCCGCGCTCAGTTCGGAGAAGGCCGGCAATCCTCTTGCGGCGATTTACTGGTACGGTTATTTCATTGAGCTCTTCCCCAAGCATGAATTGGCCAGCCAGGCCCAGAACAACTATAATAAGCTTAAAGCATTACACACCATCAACTGACAACATCAGGACAGGCAATGTCACATTTATCAATAACGCTCCAGAAGCTTATCAGGAATGAATCCCTCGCATTTGAAGAGGCTAAATCTGTAATGCAGGAGATAATGTCCGGGCAGGTTTCTTCAATCAAGCTTGCATCCTGGCTTACAGCCCTCAGGATGAAAGGTGAGACTCCAGAGGAGCTTGGAGGATGCGCTGCCGCAATGAACGCCAACGGGATAAAGATACACTGCCTGGACGAGAATGTAATAGACACCTGCGGAACAGGCGGCGATGGTTCCGGGACATTCAATATCTCCACGGCTGCGGCATTCGTTGCCGCCGGAGCCGGAGCGACAGTCGCCAAGCATGGGAACAGGGCTGTTTCCAGCAAGTCGGGAAGTGCAGACATCCTTTCCGAGCTAGGAATGAACATCAATATGGGCGTGGAGGACATGGAATACTGCCTCAATAAGATAGGGATCGCGTTTCTTTTCGCGCCAAACTTTCATCCTGCCATGAAACATGCAATGCCTGTCAGGGTTGAACTTGGAATAAGGACGATCTTCAATATCATGGGGCCTTTGTGCAATCCTGCAAATGCCCGGAATGCTGTCATAGGAGTCTATGACAGGAAACTATGCTCCGTAATGGCCAGGGCCGCCAAGACCCTGGGGAAGGAACATGTAATGGTTGTCCATGGCAATGATGGACTGGACGAGATAACCACGACAACAACTACACATATATGTGAACTTCGCGATGGCGAAATACACGAATATGAATTCGATCCGTTCAAGACCCTGGGCCTGCCCAAGTCCAGGGCGGCAGACCTGATTGGCAGGGAGCCTCGTGAAAATGCCAATACTTTCAAGGAGATAATTTCAGGCGAGACAACCGGTCCGTTGAGGGATATCATCGTTTTGAATTCCGCGGCAGCGATCATCGTGTCAGGAAAGGCACTGGAATGGAACGAGGCGTTCGCATTGGCTGAGAAGTCCCTGTCCGACGGCCATGCCTATGCCAAGTTCAAATCGCTGGTCGAATTCTGCAGGAAATAGGAGGCGGTCAAGTTATTTCTTATTGAGATCTGTTTTCCTTAATCCATAGAGATATGACATTGATTCCGCATACCTCCTGCCGAGTTCAATCATGGAATCATTGTCAAAGAGAGTACTGTTTCCCTTGACCTTCAACCCTTTTGATTCAACAAAGCCATGTCTGTCGATTTCAAGGTAGGTCTTTTCAAGATTTTCGTTGAATTCCCTGAATATGTCGGCATCCTTGTCATATGGGTATGAAACAAGTTTTCCGCCTACGAACGGAAGAGGGAATATTTTTTGTTCGGGAGCAAGTTCCAGCCTCAGATCGCTGATGAGCTTCACGGTACTGTCTTCATATGTCTTCAGGTCGGTATTTTTTGCGTCAGGCTCCCCCTGGTGCCATGCAATTCCCTTCAGTACGCCGATCTTCTGTGCGAGCTTCACTTTGTCGACCGCCTTATTGTAGAGTTCGCCTCCCTTGGCCCAGTCCTTGATCTGTGAGTTTTCCGAGGCGCAGTTGATAATGCCTACGCATATCAGGCCCTTTTTGTTGTTTTGAATCATGAACTTTCCGAATGAAATGGCCGGGCCGGCGATTGCAAGGTCGCCTGTCTTATCCTGGAATTTCTGTGCCTCATCGGAGGGTTTCCATTCGTTGTCGCCGTTGAGTATGAATATCCGTGAATCTATCTTCTTGTCGATCTTGGGAAAGAGGACTTTTCCAGTCATGTTGGAACCGCCTATGAAAAGGTAGATGTGGAATTTGTCCTTTTCCTTTACCAGCTCAGGGGCCTTGATTTCCACTGGATCCTGGGCGGAAAGACCAAGGGAGGCCATGAATCCCATGACAGCCGATGCCATCAGGGTTAAAAGTGTTTTTTTCATGATTTTGTCCGAATTTGATGTTTTGCAGGGGCTATTATAAATTGGCAATTGGAAATTGGCAATTGAAAATACTTCATTTCCCTGTATTATTTCCAAAGGGAACCTATAAAAATTGACATATGCGAAATTTAAAGGTTTTCTTTAGATGTAAACTAATCCGGAGACCCTACATGAAGAAGAAGAAATCTGAAGATCAGCTTGTTCTGGATTTTAATAATGAAGTAGAGCTAAGTGAAGTAAAGCCAGTTGAAAAGCGCAAGCCTGTGAATTCGTCTCTCCAGCCGCTCGAACTCAAGAGAGCCGCCCTGGGCTGGGTTGTCACCCAGAAGCCAGACGCCGTAGGCGTCAAAGTCCCGACACGCATATCGAAATACTGCGCGGATGTCGCGGCATTCTGGTCCGTGGGCAGGAGAGGGAAGCTCCTTCCGAAAAAGACTTTGATCGTCGAGACCAGGAACAACAGGAAGGAATGCTGGCCAGACTGCTCTAAGCATGAAGGTCTTCTCGTCAAGCTCAAGGAAGCGAAGGAACTGAAGAGGGCGATAGAGGCGAAGATCAGGAAGGAGGAACCTGCTCTCAAGGACACGGACAACCTTTTCAATGAATATGAAAGCTGGCGATACAAGGAGTCCAGGAACAAGGAATATCATAAGTGCCTCAAGGAAATAGACAAGTTGGAACGGGCGGTTTACAACGGCAGCTTCTTTGAGCAGCTTAGACGCGCCGAGGTGGCGGATTATCTTTATCTCGCGGTCCCGGAGGGAACGGTGCACAGCGATGAGCTTGCGGACAGCTGGGGGCTCATATATATAAAACCGGATCTCAGCACGGAGCTTGTCAAGGCCGCGGAGTTCTGGGACTGTCCAGTTGAAAAGAAGATCCATCTTGCGCAGAATATCGCGATCACCTGCCGTAAAAGCCTTCTTTTCAGCCTTGGGATAAGGGAGGGCGCCGGCGGAAAGCCTGTCTTTACACCTATACCGCACAGGAGAAGAGGTTCGGTCAAATAACGAAAACATAAGAACAGCCCTTACGGGCTTAACTACCAACAAATCCCCAATTTCTTATTCGTTTGTAGTCAATGCCGTAAGGCATGTTCTTTGTTTGGAATGTAAGCTTGTTTGTGATTTGGAACTTGGAATTTATAATAAGTTCGAGTTTTTAAGACTTAAAACTAAGGCGATATGCGATGAGACCTCCCAAACCAATATTACATGTACGCTTCTTCCTGGAATATATTGCAGTCCTTCCTCTTTACTGGTTCATCAGGATTCTCCCGCATTGCCTGCTTTTCCCGTCTGCGAAATTCGCAGGTTCGATGTTTTTCCTCCTGCCATCGGTTAGAAGACTGCTTTGCGCGAACATCAGGATAGCATTTCCAGACAAGGATGATTCCGAGGTCCGTGGCATAGCTTCGAGGAGTGCCTCAAACCTGATACTTGCGCTGCTTGAATTCTTCTGGTTCATAGACAGGCCGGAAATGCTTGAGAAGTACGTTGATTTTCCTGAAAAGGAGAGAGTCATAACTGAAAAGAACAAGAAGACCGGACATGGCCTGATCTGGGCTACTCCGCATCTCGGCAACTGGGAGCTGGCCGGGCTGAAGTTCAGGCATGACGCCGAGATCCCTTTTGCCGTCGTCGTGCGTCCTCTTAACAATTTCTTTCTCAACAGGATAATCCATTCCGGCAGATCCTCGGAGGGAAGCCGGGTCATTCCTGACAAGGGGGCTGTCAAAGGCATGATCAAGGCGCTGAAGGAGGGCTTCTTCATAGCGACGCTCGTCGATCAGAACACCAGGGCCAGGGACGGAGGAGTCTTCGTGGATTTCTTCGGCCTGCCTGTACCGACAAGCCGTGTTCCTGCGATGTTCGCGAGAAAACTCAACACCCCGGTTGCAGTAGGCGGATGCATCAGGAAGGGAAACAGATATGAGATGTTCGCGGAAGAGCTTCCGAAACTCCCTTCAGAATATATGACCGATGAGGACCTGATCCAGGATATCATGAAAATAACAGAAAGACTTGTACGGGAGAATCCTGATCAATACCTCTGGCTCTACAAGAGATGGCTCTATATTCCTGAAGCTGTGACTGAAGAGCAGAGGAGGAGCTATCCATTCTACTCTGTAAAGACAACTCCTCGCTTCTATTCCGAACTCGCCTCGAAGTAGGTACGCCCTTTAGGGTGTACCATTATTCAAGCCATGGGACAGGCTTTTAGGTTGTAACAAGGATGGTACATGCTAAAGCACGTACCTGCTTGAAGAACACTCGGATACGAGCTGCCTGTCGCAGGCAGGATTGAAATTGAATATCCAGATTGTAGAAATATAGTATACGCCCAAACAACAAAAGGAGTTTCCCATGATCGGAAAAATGCTCAAATGCTGTGCTGCTGCAGTCGCCGTGTTTTCCCTGTGCGCAACAATTTCCGCGGCTGACCTGGTTGACAATCCCCGCTACCAGGAATGGTCCAAGTACAAGCCCGGAACGCTCATCAAAATGGATATGACCACTGCCATGGGCGAGCAGAAGATCAAGTCGGCAATAACCACGACCCTTAAGGAAGTCACTCCTGAAAAGGTTGTTATCGAGATGAAAACCAGCATGGGAATGCCTGGGATGGCACCTCAGGAAAATGTAATAAGCAGGATTGAACCCGCCAAGATCGAGAAAACCAAGATCAGGCCTGTCACCCCGGAAGAGATACCCAACTGCAAGGTCATCAGCAAGGGAGCTGAAGACCTGAAGATCGGTGACAAGACCTACAAATGCAACTGGTATGAAGTGGAAATGGAACAGCAGGGCATGAAGCTCAAGAGCAAGATGTGGACCTGCGACGACGTTGTCGACAAGCTTGTAAAGAATGAAATCAAGATGGATATGGGAAACACCACGATGGTACTTGTCGAATTCAAGGCAATCAAGTGAGCTGATTTTGAGTGGAATGAAATACTCCGCGATCTGGCTTCGGTTAAGGATGTGGCCGCTGAAATATCCGGCAAAAAAGTGACTTTCCGCAGCGAAATGAAAGGGGGCGCCGGGAAAGTATTCCAGGCCGCAGGAGTGGCTATCCCATCAGCCATCGGATTTGCCCGAAAAGGGAAGGACTTGTAATACCAATAAATTTTAGACCGCAGTTAAGTCGTACATTATCAACAAGCCGTTTTTTGAAAGTGTTCAAAACGAGTTAGGGTTTTCAGTAGTTCTTTCTTGGTTTGATCCTGGCCGTTTACTCCTGGTATAAAATTTTGCAAGCCAAATTTTATTACTTGATCCTGGCCTTCACGAAGCTTTCGATGTCGGCGGCTTCCTGCGGGCCAACGATGACTTTCCAGCCGGGAAGGCTCTCCTCGAGCTCGCCGCTGATCTGCGCGACATAGCCGGGGATGATGATCTGCCGTGTGGCTACCTGTTCCTCGAGCCCGATACCCTTGATGAACTTGGCTATCGACGCTCCTGAGAACTTGCCTGCGGCCCATGCCGTAAGCACGCTCATGCCTTCGCATTCCGGAACCACGAGCCATGCGTTTGTACCGCTGTTCTCGATCTCCCCGGAAACGATGAAGTATGTGAGCGAGAAGTTCGTGGTGATGAACACAGGGGAGTTCTTGTCGGGTTCTCCGACAGGATATATCTTCGGCTCTACCTGGATCGGCTTCTGCGGATCAGTATAGATGTTGAGGCGCAGTGTCATGAGCGATACCAGCATCGCAGCGTCAAAATACGGGAGCACGCAGATGCCGCCGTATTTCGTGATCTCGTTTATCGCATCGCCTGCGATGTCGAAGGTTTCGCCTTCATCGATGAATTTCAATGTCGGATATCCGAACGCCTTGAACGAGTCCTTCAGCGCAGCCCTGCGTGAAATCGAGTTCACCTGGAACTGTTCCGCCAGGGAGAAAGTTTCGAAATTCAGGATGATATTGTTGAATCCGCCCGCCTTGACCTTCGCGGAAAGCGCTGAAATCTCATCAAGGTCCGCACCTGTTATGGCAAGCGCATGCTCGTTCTCCTGAGCGACCTTCACAAGTTCATCCGCTGTCTTAGGATTTGCGGAAGCTATGACGCTGTTCGATCCCTTCACGGCCTTTGCCGCGGCAACAAGCGACTGCACGTTCGCGCTTCGGATCACAAGAGGACATTTTGTAGTTTCATACGCCTTCTTGCAGAGCGCTGCGAACTTCGCAGGATCGCCGCTCTTGTCGGTGACGGAAACCAGATCGATCTTAAGCTCCTCGCCGACGCGCTCGAGCATATAATCACTCACGGATTTGAGCGTCTTATCTATCGCATCTGCCTTGTCGGTGTCGTTGATGTTGATCGCCAGGGCCGTCTGGTTGACAAAAGTCTTCTCGTGCCTGTAGAGGACAGTCTCCTCTCCGAGCTTGAGTTTCTTGTCAGGTCCAAGCGCTATGCCTTTGACCGGCGGCTCGCTTGCTGCACCAAGCACCTTCTTCGCCTCATCAGAAGCGTAAGGGCATTCCGAAAGCTCGGCCTTCTTCGCCGCAAGCTTCATTGCGAACGCAAGACATGTGTTCGAACCGCATTCCTTGCAGTTCGTCTTGGGCAGAAGCTTCTGTATCTGTAAACCTGTAAGTGCCATAAAAATACCTCCTTGGATTATTGGATTGTTGGATTGCTGGATTGTTGGGAAGACGAATAAATTGAATTAGATTCGCTAATCATTAAGCTGCTGTTCCATGTGCCGTCTTCATTTTTTCTTTCAAGCGACTCTATCAATTTCAAAAGACCGTTTTCGAGCTTGAAGGAAAGAGAATCAAGAGATTCAAACTGATTATCATCAAGCTGCCCTGCCTTGTGATACGCATGGATTCCGGATACGGATTCACCTAGGGAGCCTTTTGCTATTGAAAGGAAATTCAGGTATTCCTTTATTGATTTCCTGCAATATCCTTCGGCTATGTTCCTGTGAATTGAATCGCTTGAGGCAATCGCCTGTGAAGAAACTCTTCTTAGCTCAGCAGGAAACTTCCTGAATATTCTGCTGCTTTCAACATAAAAATCAACAGCATCAATCCAGACCCTGAGCTTCATATAGCCTCTATTTAGGTTTCTTCTTTGGATATTTTCCATATATTCCCCATTAATCCAACAATCCAGTAATCCATTAATCCTTCTTATTTTTCCATTAGCTTTGTTATCAGTTTCCTGATTGCTACAGCCGCATCCGGATTGTACATGATCAGGATGTCTGCACCCGAATAGAGCAGGTTCGCGGCCGTCGTGTATTCCCAGAGCGCGGCGCGCTTTGTCAGGTCGCCCCATGCCGGGAAAGCCTTCTCTTCGGCCTTGACCTCTTTTACCTTCGCAGCTTCCTGTCCGGGCGAAACGATCATCGGGCCCGCGAGCATCTTGTCGCCGGTTATCCCTGTGTACCTGACACGTTCCATCACGGAATAGGTGTATTCGATGCCGTATCCTACGGAGCCTGTCATGGGATCCATGATGATCTGCCCGAGCTTGACATCCATGTTCGTGAGGAGGATGTTCAGCTGCTTGGCGATGTTCACGTCGATCGGCGACTGCGACACGATCGAGTGCTGGTAGCCTAGAGCGGCTCCGGCGATCGTACGGTAGTTGTTCTGTTCAACCCAGTTTAGGAGGAGATTCTCGCCTGCGCACGCCTGCGCCACGGCCTTCATGACCTCGTTATTCTTGTCGAAGTGGTTATGTCCGGTTATGATGAGCGGCACATCGACCGCCTCGAGGACAGACTTTACAAGTTTCACTGCGTCATCAGGCGAACGGTTGCCCTTTTCAGGATGTGTGCCCTCAAGACGGATGCTGATGAGGTCGGCACCATATTTAGCGACGCATGCCTTTGCCATCTTTGCGGGATTCGCAAGTAGATCGCCGTATGCCTTCCTGAGGACATCTGGATATTTCTCGCTGACCACATCGAAGACTTCCATCGCCACGAGAGGCCTGTTCGGCATGTCGCCTTCCCAGAAATGGAACGGCATGCATGATGACCCGCCGACCGTGTATGTCCTGCCCCTGGTTCCACCTTCCTTCTTGGTCGCACCAAGCTTGACGGTCCATACAGGAACTTCGCATTTGTCCTTCTTCAACTTGAATGTCTTCAGGGAGGAAAGTCTTTCAGCAGGTGACGGCCCGACTGGCTTCTTTTCAATAAAAATTTCTTCAGCTTTGACAGCTGGAGCTGTCGCTGAAGAAATTTTTTCTCCGAGATATTTCTCGCTCAGAGTTGCGATGATGTCCTTGACGATCTCCTTGCCGACAGCCGACTTCAACTGTTCGGAGATCTCCCTTGATATCTGCTGCTTGAGCTCGTTTATGAGTTCAGGTGTGATCTTTGTACCAGATTCATCCTTGGCGGCAGGAACGGCATCCTTCTTGTCGGAAACGGCCGGTTCGTCTATCTTCTCGACTGTCTCGGTAGGAGTTTCCTCGGAGGCCGCGGAACGTGCGAAATTCGCCATGTCTTCCATCTTTAATGCAGGATGCCCTACTTTCTCGAGATATTTGCGGACTTCGCCAGTTTCAGTTGCAACCGTCTCGTCGGCAATCTGGTCCAGGAGATCCGGAACACCCTGTTCATTGAAGCGGAGCTTGAGATCCGCGGCTAGGAGCTGTTTGAGTTCCTTCGGCATCCAGACGAGTCTTCTGAAGCCGCCTTCCGCAAACAGGAATTTCCTCGAAGTAAGAAATACTTTTCCGCAACCCATGAATCCGGGCGTCTGCTGTCCGCCGCCGACATTTCCGGCAAGCGTGGAGAACGTCATTCCCACAGGCGTCTCACCCTGGAATTCGCGGTTCACGACCATGATGCCGTTGCATTCCGGCAGATATGCGCAGATGGCTTCAAAGCATCCGCAGCTTGTCATAGGCCTATCCATGATCGAATATGCGCAGAAGGCATCTACGGACTTATGGCTGTTGGGGAATACATAGTCGTTGATGCCTTTCCAGACACCCTTGACAGGATCGAGGCATTCGCCTTTCTTGACCGGCTGGTTGGGACCTGTCTCGTCGATCTCGTATGCGGCTTTTCCATCAAGCCAGTTGTATGCGCCGCAGAGCCCGAGACGTTCAGGAGTGATGATGCAGACATGGTTCGGTGCGAAAGACTGGCAGAGCAGGCACGAATAGAATATCTCGACCGACTCGTCTGTCATCGATTCAAGGCGGCGGTTGCGTTCATCATATACTTTCCTTGCGACCGCCAGGCGTTTTTCGACCTCCTTGAGATCCGTGATGAGGGTCACCTTGACCTTGTCGACTATCGCAGGATAATCCGAAAGGAGTTTTGCATGGATGATTTCCCCGTAATGGCGCAGGCGCAGGCCCTTCGCGAATCCGCTCTTGGAGACACGCGTCCAGATGATGTCGCGCTGGCCCATGTGCCAGATTCCCTCCGCGCCGTTCACCAGATGGTGGATCTGGCGTTCGAGAATAGGTTCGAAGTCGGACTGCATCTTGCGTCCAGCGGCCTCGACCCAGATTCCAAGAGGAATGGCTTCTCCTTCCTTGACCTGGTCGATGTCGGGACCGATGATCTCGATCTCGCCGTCATTGATGCTTTCAAGATCCACCGACGTGACAAACTCGAAGGCTGGCGTCTTGTTTCCGCCGAACTCGACATGGACATCGGCCTTGCGGATGCGTTCACCCTCGAATGCCGCGCCGTACGGAACAGGAATCGGGACTTTCGTGATCCTGACCTTGCATCCTCTGACTTCAAGCGCCTTCTCGACCATCGATTCATAGGGCACATTTGAAACAACATGCTCGTATGTGCAGACACCGGTCGGGAGGATTTCCGGAATTGAGGTGTCGGCGATGACAGGGAATCCGTAGTTGATCGCACCGGCCGCGGCAGCATATTTGTCTGCGGTGACTTCACCGAGCGCGAGTACGAACGCGAAGATACGGTCTTTGTTATATTTGAGGTTCGCCCTGAAGTCTCCGGCCTTGACGCCACCGAACGAGAGGGCTGCGCGGTTCGCAAACCCAAGTGCATAGATCAGGGCTGAAACATCTTTCCCGAACGGGACGAGACGTGTCTCCCAGCCGAGCTGGACGCCTTCCTCGGCGAGCTGTTCGGCGAACTGTTTTCCATTCGTGCACCCGGCCATGAACACATAGAGGTTCTTTTCCTGGAGCTCCGTCGCGATCTTGACCGCGATCTTGTTTGTCGGTGCGGCCCCGGTGATGGCGGCGAAACCGGGAGCAGTGCCATCGACGAACTCGATGCCGCGTTCACGCATGATCACGTCGTTCGCGGCTCCAAGCCATATTCCGTCGACAGGATTAGGTCCGATGAGATATTTGCACGCTTCGATGACTTCGCACGCAAAAAGCGCGGCTGCGCCGGCGTCCAGTGCACTGCCGAGATAGGGCAGCCAGACCTTGTCGGTAGGGCGTACAGGCAGGAGGCTCTTCGCCCTCACCATTATCCTTTTCAGGTCGGACAGCTTCTCCATCTTCTCACCGGTGAACGAATATATCACAGGCAGATAATAGGCCGTGTTCGGGAATCCGACCGGGCTCGATTCGCCTTTCGCCTTTATGGCTTTTTCGAGAATGTCATCGGCTTTCGCCACCCATTCAATGGCCCCGTCAATTGCGCTTCCGCAGATTATCTTAGACATTGGTTGCTCTCCTATCTTTCATATCAAGCAGCTTGCGTTCGGCCTTCTTGTTTATACCGAGATTCTCGCGCGCCTCCTCAATAGTTTTAATGACCCATTTTGCCGCTTCGATCGGATCCTCTATTGTTACAAAGGCGCCACCGAACATCTCCCTGGCCTCCTTTTCAAGATAATTAGTCACATTCGCAGATCCCGAAATATGGAACGGGACCCCGAGTACAACATCAACGCCCGATGCCACAAAATAACAGCCGATAGCAACAGCTTTCTCACTCATCCATTCAGGTGCTATTCCAACAGCGGGAAGTTTTGACATGTCGTCTCCAAGTCCGCCTTCCTTGACAATTTCAGTCGCGGCTTCAAGTATCCTCACATTGTCAACACAGCTTCCCATATGGAGCATTGGCGGTATTCCAACCGTCTCACAGACTTCGCGCAGTCCCTGTCCCGCGAACTGGAGGGCGGTTTCCGGTGTCAGGCATCCGGCCTTTCCGGAACATTGCGCGGAACATCCTGTCTGAAGGACGAGAATATTGTTCTTTATGAGCTCAGCTGCGAGGACATTGGTATATACATCGCTTGTCGATTTCACGTTATTGCAGCCTACGATACCGGCGACACCCCTTATCCGGCCAGAAATTATCGCGTCGTTGAGAGGACGGAACGAGCCACGGAAGGTTCCCCCGAGCATGTAGCGGATGGCTTCAACGCTGAAACCGGCGACTAGCGGATTCTTATATTGAGGAATTGCGACTTTCGCAGGATCCCGCTTGCCATAATTGTCGATGGCTTTCTTGATCAATGATTTTGCAGACTCGTATGCGTTGTCCTCGTCGAAATCGAAATATGTCGCCCCTATTGTGCGTGCGATATCGGTCGCGGCGACAATCTCAGTGTGATAATGCTTTGCAACTTCCGGCAGACTTGGCATCACGCATTGCACATCCACAATCATCATTTCAACAGCACCGGTGATTATCGCCAGTTCCTGTTGGAGGAAATTTCCGGCGACCGGAATTCCACGCCGCATCAGGACTTCATTCGCAGTGCAGCACAACCCTGCAAGGGTAATGCCCTTCGCCCCGGCTTTCTTTGCATAAGCGATAATATCAGGATCGCTTACAGCCGCCGCAAGCATCTCGGAAAGGGATGGCTCATGGCCGTGGACTATTATGTTGACCGTATCAAGCTTTAGCACACCGAGATTTGCCTCGCTGCGTACGGGATTGGGCGAACCGAAGAGTATGTCTGAAACCATTGATGCGATACGCGCTCCTCCCCAGCCGTCGGCAAGCGACGTGCGGAACGCCTGGTTCAGGATATTCCTGTAGTCGTGGTCGACTCCCATGTGCGTGCGGTGCATTGATTCTACGACCATGCGGTCGATTCCGAGCGGTTCGACTTTTGTCTTCTTCCAGATGGCCTGCTGTTTTTCCGGAGCGAGATGGAGTGTCTGGAGTGTTTCCTCCTGGGAGGAGAACTCCCTTATGAAGATTTCTGAAAGTTCAAGCGCAATCTGCTCATTGCTGCGCCCTTCGGTCTTGACGCCATAATATTGCGCATAGCGCAGGAGCGCGGCCACATCCTTTATCGTGTAATCCTTTTCCTTGCCTTCTGCGACTTTTTTCAGCAGAAGTACGAGATGGCGTCCATGATCTGAATGGGCTGCGGTTCCGGCCACGACTTCGCGCAGGTAGTTTCTCGCGACGATCGTATCGGCGTCCGCTCCGCAGATGCCGCGCGGCGACTTAGGTGTAATACGGCAGGGCCCCATATGGCATATCTTGCAGCATACTCCGGATGTCCCGAACTTGCACTGGTTCTTCTGTGTGTCATATCTGGAAAAGCATGTCTCGATGCATTCCTTTTCCGCCTTCTTCAGGACCTCGATGGAGGCCGGATCCGACACTCTGTCCTCCGGTTTCATTATCGCCGGGGCTTTAACAGTTTCATTACTCATCTGGTACCTCTCGTTAAATATGATCAAAACAATTCTTTTATGAATTTATCCATCAGGGCGACGACCTCATTCCCGGCGGAAAGATCCGACACGGGATTGCCCTTTTCTGAAAATACCGCTATCTCATGGTTGTCCGGCAGCATTATTATGTGATCAGCCTCTGTCTCGTTCTTCAGGTACGCGGCCTCGTCCGGAATCTTCCCGGTCCTGACCCTGTTGATGAAGATCCAGAGCTTCTTGAAATCCACGTTCATCTCGAAAGCGAGCTTGTGCAGCCGCCTTATCGTCTCTATCCCGTTCTTCGAAGGATCCGCGACCATCACGAGAAGATCCACCTTCTGGACGATGCGCCGCGAAAGATTCTCCAGCCCCGCTTCATTGTCGATCACCACATACGGATAGCTCGCCGAAAGCTTCTGTATCACGTCCTTCAATACATTGTTCGCGTAGCAGTAGCAGCCTGGTCCTTCGGGCCTGCCCATCGCAATCATGTCGAAATCCTTCGCCTCGACAAGGCACTCCGCGATCTTCATCTCGAGCAACTGCTGTTTTGCCACTCCTGTGACTTTTCCCTTTGACGCCTCGGTGCGCGCCTCCTCGCGGATCCTTCCGACAGTGCTCTCGACCTTGACGCCCAGCACGGAATGCAGGCATGAGTTCGGATCCGCATCGACGGCAAGCACGGGCTGGTGCCCGTTCGCAAGGAGCCTGTTGATGATAAGGCCGGTTATGGTCGTCTTACCGACCCCGCCTTTGCCTGTTATTGCTATTGTATAAGACATTGTTGTTGTTTTCGATTTCAAGTAGGTACGGGCTTTAGCCTGTACCATGAATTCAAGAATGGTACACCCTAAAGGGCGTACCTACTTCTAATGGGAATGCGGTTTTCCGCAACCGTCGCTTATCCTCGCGAGCTCGCTCTTCAACGCAGCAAGTTCCTCTTTCAGCACTAGCACTACGCGCTTTTCCGCATCTAAGCCTTTCTTTTCAAGACTTTCAAGCTTGTCCTCGAGATCCTCTATTTCCGTCATCATCTTCAGGTATTTTTCATGTGCGACATCAGTTTTCATTTGAACATCCTCTCAAGATTATTTAAGATTGATTCAAAGGATTTCCTTGTTTCCGGCTCAGCGCACTCGAGCACCGACTTCCCGGTCATGTCCGATTTCCTCACTTCCTGGGAAAAGAGAATTGTACCCAGTATCTCACGGTCAGGAAATGAATTCTTCACAAAGGTCTCGTCCTCATGGCATGTCACCCTGTTCGCGACAATGTAAAGCTTCTTCAAACCGATGTCATGCGCCATCCCGATGATGGCCTTCGCACAGTCCACCGAGCGCTGTCCAGGCTCCACGACTATCAGCATTCCGTCCACGCCGCTTACAGTCGCTCTGCCGAGATGCTCGACTCCGGCCTCCATGTCCATTATCAGCGCCTCGTTCTTGTGCAGGATAAGATCAGTGACAAGCGCTCTGATGAGGATGTTTTCCGGACACGCACAACCACTACCGCCTTTTTCAATTGCGCCGACAACGATGAGTGAAACTCCATTGTGATTTATGGCAAACTTGGCGGCAATATCCGAGACTTCAGGATTGAGTTTGAACATCTGGCCGTACTGCTTGATCTTCGCACCGGTCCGTTCCTCGATAAGCGCCTTCTGCATGGCGATCGGGACAATCTTCTTCCTTGTCTCCTCCGGCACTCCGAGAGCGACTGCGAGATTCGCAGCCGGATCAGAATCAAGCGCCAGCACCTTTATCTTCTTCTCGGCCATGAGCAGGGCAAGGGCCGCCGCAAGCGTCGACTTTCCAACTCCACCTTTACCTGATATGGCGATTTTCATGATTTAACTTCTTAAAGTAGGTACGGGCTTTAGCCTGTACCATGGATTCAAGAATGGTACACCCTAAAGGGCGTACCTACTTAGAAACCGTATTTCGCCTTCATCGTTTTTGAGAGTTGGAAGAGGGTCTCGAAGACTTTCTCGGCATCCGCGGGATCCATTGAGCCGGTTCCGCAGGAAGGCGTCAGCATCGCCTGCTCTGCGATGAGCTTCTTGTCGATTCCCTTTGCCGCGAGATTGTCCATCATCTTCTCGAGATGGGCGGCAAGAGTGTCGACTGTCTGCTCCCTGATGGCCGTGGACGTAGGGACAACGCCCCAGGCGAGGATTCCGCCTCGTTCGAGATGCGCCTTGACGGCCTCCGGATACATTGCAATCGTTTCGCCGTAGCCGAATGCGTCGAAGTTCACGATGTCGACTCCTGCGTCGATAAGGATGCTCCATTCGGTGTTGCCGCAGCAGTGGACGCCGGAAAGCGCGCCTTCGGCATGGACTGCCTCTGAGATTTCATTCACAAGCAATACAACGTCATCGCGTTTTACTGACACGTATGTCGAGCTTCCGAACGCCGAGAGGATCGGTTCATCGATGAAGCAGATGACTTTTTCGGCAAAGGGCTGGAACTTCTGGATCTGCCAGCGGCATTTCATGGACAGGCATTTGAGGATCATGTCACGGAACTCTTCATTATAGTATATGGCGCGCTTGTTCTCATCGACCAGCGTCAACGCGAAACTGCACGGACCTGTAGTCTGCACCTTTACGAACGGGAGTTTTGCACCGCCTTTTGCCTGGAGAGCCGCTTCGAGGGCGTATATCCCTTTTGAAAAATCCGGGCTTATAGCCATTTTCGAGAAATCCTTTGTTCCGCCATCCTCTGTCGCTATGATGTAGCCTTCATAGAGCTGTGCGAAAGATTCGGAATAATCCTGGTTTGTGTCGAAGTACATCCTGTGTTTTACTTCGTCGATCACCGTGCAGGGCATTCCTTCGGAATACTGGATCTCCATCTGTTCATGGAGACCGAGCTTCGGAAGCTGGGGCCAGATCGGGGATTCGAACATCTTCGAAAGTGAAACCTTTACTGCATAGTCGGGATCCGAAAAAGGCATGCTGCCGATTCCTGTGGCGGTGAACTTGGTTTTCATTATGTTTCTCCTGTTTGTTTTAACAATGTAACACAGGCGTCTCGCCTGTGATTTTATTATCTTTTCTCACACAGGCAAGATGCCTGTGCTACATTTACTTCTTATAAGCATCCACCGCCTGCTTTATCGCCTTGATATGGGCCGGTGTCGTTCCGCAGCATCCGCCGATTATGTTCGCGCCAGCCTTGATGAGTTCGGGGACCCTCTTCGCCATTTCTTCTGGCGTCTCCGGGAATATGTCCACCCCATTGACATTCTTCGGAAGTCCGGCGTTCGCATGTACAAGTATGAATGATTTAGGAACTGCCTGCTTGATCTCCCTGACGATTTCGATCATGCGCTCTATTCCATTTCCGCAGTTCGGTCCGATGATGTCGGCGCCGGCTTCAAGCGCGGCCTTGGCTGCATCGGCCGGAGTTACGCCCATCATTGTCCTGTATCCGCCGTGCGCGGTAAGTTCGAAGGTGAACGTGCAGATAACCTCGCATTTCGTATTTTCCTTGACGGCCTTGATTGCCAGCGCGGCCTCATCGATGGCGCTCATGGTCTCGATGCAGATCGCATCGGCCCCGCCTTTTTCCAGGGCGACAGCCTGTTCCTTGAACGCCTTGTAGAGATCGTCTTCGGTGACATCGCCCATGACGAGCATTTTCCCGGTAGGACCTATTGAGGCGATCACCCACTTGTTGTCGCCTGCCGCCTTGCGGGAAATCTTTGCGGAAGCCACGTTTATTTCGGAGGTCCTGTCTGCGAGATGGTAGTGTTCGAGCTTGAAGCATGTTCCGCCGAAGCTGTCAGATTCGACCATGTCGGCGCCGGCGTCGATATAGTTCTTGGCGACATCATAGACATCGTCGGGACGGTCTACGCACCATAGTTCAGGGCATTCGCCCGGCTTGAGACCCTTTTTCTGGAGGAATGTCCCCCACGCGCCGTCCGACACAAGAATTTTTCCGTTCTTCAATGCATCGACAATCTTGCCCCTAGCCATAAAAACCTCCTGATTATATGCCTTGCGTTCAGGCTAATTTGTAATTAACTGCACAAGCTTTAAATATTCAAACTAAGGGTAAACATTAATTATCAGCCTTAAAAAAAGAAAGCGTGGATCTTTAGCTTTACAGTAAACTTCAAGTATTTTGCAGATTTTTACATGATATTTTGTCTGAGTGACAAAATATAAATTGATTTTAGTACGGAGCGCTGGCGTCTCGCCGGCAAAATCATCTGAAGTTAAAAATCAAAGGATTCTGTTCGTAGCCTCCTTCGGAGCCTGTCGGACTTAGAAATGAGTTCAAAAATGACTGAATTTGTTTGTAGTAGCGCATGTTTGCGCGTTCTTCAGTCTTTCGAAGTTCTGTTAAGAACGCTTGAACAATAGCTAATACAAACGGAAAATCCTAAATCCGACACCCTCCTTCACAGAGAAGCTTCGGTTGAACAAGCCAGGTCGGCACGGAAAAGCCGGTCTGGAGACCGGCGCTCCTCCAGGAAAGACAAAATCAATTTAGAACGCGCAAACATGCGCTACTACAAGCGAAACACCCCAGTATTTGAACTCATTTTATCGGCATTCTTAACGTCCTCGTCAAGTTCTTCCGGGGTCTGCTGGAATATGGTTGTGCCGTATTTCCCGCAAAGATGTATGAATTCAACGCGGGATACACCTGCGAATTTTGCAGCCATGCCGCTTGAAAGACGCCCTTCCTCGTAAAGTTTCAGCGCCGCCATCAGCGTGATCTCTACAGCCGCCGCCGTCGGCCTTTTGCCTAAGGCCGTAAACAGTTCATCGGGACATTGTAATGTTATCGTTGTCATACCCTTAAGATAACTTTTAAAATGCTCTTTTCACCTGATTGTCCACATGACTTGATTTCTGCATGCTTCGGAATAGAATAAGTGGAGCTTGAAAAAGGAATTGGTTGAATTCGAAAGGAGAGGGAATGAAAATTTATCACGTCGAGTATGATTACAAAACTTGTCAAAGTATTGTTCCGACCAGTAAAAAGATTTCTGATTCCGACCTGCTTGAATTCGATGCGACTCCTAAGCTAAAAGGTTGGAAGACCGTTAAATTTCAGATACTCGACCCTCACCTCCCCAGAGGAGATTTTTTAGTCTTCTCCCTAATGCTTTTGCTATAACGCAAGAGGCGTGTGAACCTTTGCAGTCAGTTTTGGAAATGGCGGGAGAGCTTCTTCCAATCGAATGCAATGGTGAAAAAATGTTCTTGATGAATGTTCTAGAATGTGTCGACTGTCTTAATCATGACAAATGTGAATGGATTTATGGTAAGACTACAGGGAAACCGATCCAGATAACAAAATGGGCAATCCATCCTCATCTTCTCCCTGAATCAAGCCTTTTCAAAATACCCAGATTCATGGGCGGCCTGTATGTTTCAACAGGCTTGAAGGACAAGGAAGACGAATTTAAATCCATACTGGAGTCAGCAGGCTTGAAAGGTCTGAAATTCTCCCTTGTCTGGGAGGGTAAGTAGGTACGCCCTTTAGTGTGTACCATTCTTGAATTCATGGGACAGCCTTCTGCCTTCGCAAAGAAGCTACGGCAGACACGGAAAGGCCGTCCCTACTTAAATAAATACAGGTAAATAGACAATATGAAATCCGACAGCAGCAAGCCAAGATGTCCGGGGCAGGACATGAGATTCTGGAAGCCCGAAGACATATTCACTCTGGATTGCCCGCACTGCGGCAATGAGATTGAATTCTGGAAGGACGAACCTTTCCTCATCTGCAAAAAATGCGGCAAGGAGATCAAGAATCCCAGGATCGATCTCGGCTGCGCGAAATGGTGCAAGTTCGCCGACAAGTGCCTCGGCAGGACTTCCAGCGACGAATCCGCATCTCCTGTAATCGAGAAGGTCAAGGCGCTGCTTTCATCCCAGTTCAAGCTGGATGCAGATGCCATGAGGGAACTTGAGAAGGCCTGCAAGCTGGCGGACGACGTACTCGGCGGAACCAGTTGTGATCCTTGTGTTGTCAAAACTTCCCTTGTCATAATATTTTTTTCCAAGGATGGAAAAAAATATAACGATAGAGTTTCTGAAATACTTGCTAATGCTGGAATAAGTTCCGATCAGCAGGAGAAGATAATTGCAATCGTCAAGGCGATTATCTCTGGGGCGGACTATGATTCCGAGGAGTTCAGGGCAATCAAGAAGGTTTTAGAACCTTAATCTTTTTACTCTCACCAAGGCATGGGGCCGCAAAGAATAGTTCGCTATTAGGATTCAAGGAAATGTTATTCGTTGGTAGTCAAGCCATTATTGGCTGTGTTTTCAGCAAAGAACACGCAATATTGCGATAAATCCATTATTATTTTCTGTGTGTCCTGTGGTGGAGATCTGTCATCTTTGTCTCAACTTCAGCAGGCGGTAGACCGCCTTGCAAAGCTGGGGGATTGCGATCTCGCTTTTCTCGTAGATCTCGTCAGAGAACCTTTCGGCTTCCGCAAAGGTCGAGTCGGTGCTGTTAAGCCCCGTGTAGACGATGATCGGGGGAGAAGTGTGCGGCCTAATCCTCCTAATTGCCTTTATGAGGTCAAGCCCCTGTCCCTTGTGCCCGTCAATGTTCAGATCGCTCAGGACAAGTTCAACATCTCCTGCCAGGACGAGGTTCTCCGCATCGGCGAAGTTGCATGTTACCACGCAGGCTTCATGGAACATATGCGAAAGCATGTGTTTCATGACAGTGGCGATATCCATGTTGTCTTCGAAGATTAAGATCACTGTGTCCTCCCAGTTCCAGATTTGCAATACGAAGTCTTAGGGGCGATGAAGCATAAAGTGTGCCAGCATATAAATCTTGAAGCTTTAAAATTTATATTTCATCAGCACGTCGAAGCATAGAAGGCTGCCGCAGATATATGCGGGAGAACTGAACAGTATTGAAACAGTCTTGGCGATCTCAGCATCCTCATCGCTTATTTCAGGAAGCTTCACTCCCAGCTCATCGAACCTGCCCCAGATGGTCAGGTAGACCTCCATTGCGATTATCGCAGCAAAGAACGGCACATGGATGGGCCCTATGAGCGGATTCAGCTTAACGCTCCAGTAGGCAAGCATCAGGAACGACAGGTATAGCCCGCTCGAAAAATCATAGAGCATTATCCACAGCTTGCTCCGGACATACATCAGGTATCCGAGGTTGGATACCACGAAGAGCAGGTAGACGGTCACATAAATTTTAACCCATAATGGCATGCGTGCTTTGTTCCATTCTGTTTAGAATGTATTTTACAATTCCAGGCAAGAAAACCTTTCCTGGAATATATAAGTATATTAAATTAATTCAAAGATAATTTTTTCACGAATGGATACGAAAGAAAAATTTCAAGTCAATGCAATAATCCTGGCCGCCGGCATAGGTACGCGCCTCCGTCCTGTCACCGACTTCATCCCGAAACCACTCATGCCTGTCAATGGCACGCCTCTGCTCGAGTCGATAATCCTCAAGATGAAGAACTCAGGCGTTGCGAAAGTCGCAGTCAACACCCACCACCTTGCAGACCGCGTCGAGACGTTTGTGAAGAATTCATCGTATGCGGATTATGTCACCCTATACCATGAGGAGGTAATTCTCGGGACGGGAGGACCGCTTGTCAATGCGAAGAATCTTCTGTCTGAGGCGGACTGCTTCGTCCTCTACAACGGAGACATCCTCTCCGATATTGATGTCGGGAAGATTGTCGAATTCCATAAGGAGTCAGGTAAGATAGCGACGATGGTACTGATCAACGGTCCCGAAAACAGGGTGCTAGCCGCTGCAGCTTCCAAGAATTTCGGAACAGTGATCGACATCCTCGGCAAGCTCGGAAAGACCAGCCAGTCCGCCAGGCTTCTGACTTATACGGGAATAGCAGTGTTCTCAAGGGAAATATTCAAATACCTGCCGGAACAGCCGGTAAACTATTCAATTATAACCGCAATACTTGATGCGCTGAAGGAAAATCCGGATTCGGTCGGCGCGTACCTTCCTGAAAAAATGCTCTGGAACGATATCGGGACAGTCGGGAAATATTTCTCGCTACTCTCATCCTCTGCGAAGCATAAGCCGTTGACGCCTGTAAAATCACCGATCAGGATCTATTCTCTCGTGGAACAGGGCTCAAACAGGAAATTCTACAGGATCAGCTATCCGGATTCGTCCAAAGTTGTCATGGTCTCGTATCCAGAAGACCAGGATTTTGACAGGTTCATCAAGACGGGCGAATATCTTTTTAAAAATGGACTTGGCACGCCTCAGATATTCAGTCATGACAAAGCCCAGCTTGCCGTCCTGCTCGAGGATCTCGGAGACGATAACGTCCATACTGCCATCAAGAAGAAAAATAAAAGCGAAGTGTACAAGAAGGTGATTGACTGGCTGGTAGAATTCCAGAAGAAGACATGCCAGCTTGGAGATGGATGCCGCAAGGAGATTGACAGGTCCTTCGACTATCCCGGAATCCGCTGGGAGACGGAATACTTCACTGAGAATTTCCTGAAACGGTATCTTGGTGAAAGCGAGGAGAAATGCGCCGAACTGCAGCCGTTCTTCGACACACTCGCACAGGAATCAATGAAACAGCCGCAGGTGCTGATACACCGGGATTTCCAGTCGCAGAACATACTGATCAAGGACGACAAGGTCCGGATCGTGGACTTCCAGGGTACAAGATACGGCCCTGTCGCCTATGACCTGATGTCGCTACTGAAGGATGCATATGTCGATATTCCTGTAGCTCTCAGGAGAGAACTACAGGAATATTACTATAGAAAAATCCAAGGAACAGGAATCAAGGAGCTGACTTTTACAAAGGAGCAGTTCAGGAAGTATGCAATTATCGCCGGACTCCAGAGGAACATGCAGGCGCTTGGCGCCTTCGCATTCCTGTCGCTGGTCAAGGGAAAACAGAAATATCTGAGCTACATTCCGAACGGTGTAAAAAGCCTCATCGAAGGAATTGACGAACTTGAATCATTGCCCGACAGGCCGGTTACGCTCACAGCACTTCTTGGAATGCTGGTGGACAATCCGAAACTGGAGAGATGAGCATACAATTTATTCTTTACTCGCACAGAGACATCCCGATGTTCCTCCGGTAATCGGGATAAACTCCACCTCAAGTATATCTTTTGAAGGTTTTGGAATTTTATTGTTTTTACGTCAGGCTCTCCGCCTGACCTTGGAGTGCTTGCCCTGAGCTTGTCGAGCCAGGCAAAGAAGTCAATTGCTAGTGTGTTTCGTTCGTAGTAGCGCATGTTTGCGCGTTCTTCAGTCATTTAAGGTTCCGTTAAGAACGCGCAAACATGCGCTACTACAAACAATTTCCTATTCGGTTCCTAGTGGTAGGCATCACGGATGTATCAGATTTATGGTGCCATGCGCATAGAAGAAACGCTTGTTATGCATCCTCATGCTAGTTCAAGTTCAACGCCATTTTCCTTTTCATCTCCAGTTCCGCCATGGATTTGAATGATTTCAATTAACCAGTCGAACACTGTTGACCCTTCATTTTTTCGTGCTTTGTTGATATCGAGCCTTACGAGTTCTCGATTTGCTGGATGGCATTTTCCGAGACGCTCCTCCAACTGTCTTACTGTTTCCGGATAACCGAGTAGTTCTCGTGATTTCGATGAGTTCTTCCAGCGTAATATGAAGCCTCCTTCGGGTGTTCCAAAACCACCTCTCAGAATATCGTTGAATGCGTCTAGGTTATGTCCCCAGCATGAGTTTGGGATAAGCACCCTGCTAATTTCAGAGTAGAACTCCTCAAGGGTTGAGAATCGATCACCGTCAATTTCAAAAATTGGTTTCATGATTAGGCTCTTGATATAGCTAGCTGCCTTGTATTTGATATGCCATCAAAATTTCGTTTCACACAAACACAACAGACGAGAGTTCGGACATCCTGGAGTAGGCGTCGAGGGAATAATCGTCGAACTTCTTTTCCTTGTAGTAGTGCCAGCCGAGGCCTGCGATCATCGCGGCGTTGTCGGTGCAGTATTTCGGATGGGATACGACCAGCTGCCGTTTCGCAGGAAGGATCTTCTTCATTCTTTCCCTGAGCGCGCCGTTGCAGGCGACACCGCCGCAAATGACTACGGTTGGAGCACAGAAATGTTCTGCAGCCTCCAGGGTCTTCCTCGTCAGGACATCCACAAGCGCCTCCTGGTAGGATGCGACGGTATCATAAAGGAATTCCCCCTGGATCTTATCGCTTCCGCCTGCATTCTTGCAATGGTAGTAGAGGGATGTCTTTACGCCGCTGAAGCTGAAGTTGAAGCGGTCCTTTTCGCTGAGTGCACGGCCTGCGGCGCCGGTGAGGGAACGTGGAAATGCGAACTTCGCAGGATTTCCATTTTTGGCGGTCTTCTCGATCACAGGGCCGCCGGGATATCCGAGATTGAGAAGCTTTGCAGCCTTGTCGAAGGCTTCGCCTGCGGCATCGTCAAGGGTCGTCCCGACGATTTTTGCGGTACCGTCGGCTGTGATCATCACAAGTGCGGTATGGCCGCCGGAGACCACGAGTGAAAGTATCGGATAGGTTTCCGGATTCTTCAGCCGGTCCATTCCATTCTCAAGAAAGCTCCCGTAGATGTGGGCGATGAAATGGTTGATTCCGATGAGCGGAATCTTATGACCGGCAGAAAGGCCTTTTGCATAATTGAGGCCGACAAGAAGGGCGGGAATGAGGCCCGGTCCGTTGGTGACCGATATGGCTCGGACATCCTTCATGGTGGCACTTGCCGACTTGAGGGCGGTTTCGGTGACAAGTTCAATCGAGTTGAGGTGTTCGCGCGCGGCGATTTCCGGGACGACTCCGCCGTAGAGCGAATGCTTCGCTATTTGGGATGAAACGACATTGCTGCGAACTTCGCAGCCGCCGGCGACCACGGAAGCCGCAGTCTCATCGCAGCTTGACTCTATGCCTAGGATTAACTCCATAATCAGGTCCTGATTTCGATTTGACGTTTCAGTTTATCTTTTTCTTTATCCCGAAGGGATAGAGGAATGTAGCCTGTGGTTTCAACCACAGGTAAATCATACAAGGTGCATTCGTCTTGAAGAGACGGTGGTATTCCCAGATATGATTCGTTTTTTTGTGACATTTTGTCCTTTATTGCTCCGTCCCTACAGGACGGAATATCTTTGCTCGCAGTACCTATGGTTGAAACCATAGGCTGTATCACACTATACGCTTTCAGCGTTAATTTAAAATCGAATAAGGAGGACATTTAATTCCGGCGGTCGATTTCCAAATAAAAAGGCGACGTTTTATCGCCACCCTGATATTAAGCAGGTTTATTATTTATCGGCCTTCTTCTCTTCCTTGGGAAGCGTGCCGACCCAGTAGGCGAGCCATTCATCCTTGGTTACAATGCCATCCTTGTCAATGTCGGACATGCGGTAGATTTCCATGAGCATGTCTGTGGCTTCAACCTTGTCGATCTTCCCGTCCTTGCTTTTGTCGGCCTTGTCAAATTGGTCGCCCAGGATGAAATGATATTCCTGGAGAGTTATCGAGCCGTCTGCGTTGACATCCGCCTGGGCGAAGCGTGTTTTTCCTGAGCCGGCCTTTTCAGGCGCTTTGCCTTCAGCAGGTTTTGGGAGGGTGATGAATTCATGCCTGGCAACGCCGTCGTCCTTGTTCCTGTCGATTTCGGCGACCCGCTTTTCAGCCCGGGCCTTCATTTCAGGTTCTGTGATCCTGCCGTTCTTGTCGATGTCAATCACTTCGAAAATATCGATCCAGTATGAGTTGTATTCGTCGGGAGTGATTTTCCCGTCGCTGTCCTTGTCTATTTTCTTGAAAGTGTTGGGCGCTGCGGGAGTTGTCTTTGAGGCGTCGTCGGCAAGAAGGGAGAATGTTCCGATGAAAACCGCACCGGCTGAGAGTGATGCGAGAAACTTATTCATGCTTTATTTTTCCTGGGTTGTTCAAGCTTTCTGCTAAAACAGTGCGTAATATACAATAGGGGGGCTGAAAGTCCAGTTTCGCCGAAATGCTGAAGAAGTGCTATATTAGGGGGAATGTAGAAGGTGGAAATTAGAAGACAGAAGGCTGGAGCAATAGATGGATTCACCAATAATCATATGTGCGGCGATAGCATTTGCCAGTTATATCTTCGGTTCGGTGCCGTGGGCGTATATCATCGGGAAGATGAACGGAATCGACATCCGCCAGCACGGCAGCGGTAATGTGGGTGCTACGAATGTCATGAGGGTCCTCGGCAGGAAATGGGGATATACCTGCTTCCTCCTGGATTTCCTGAAAGGTTTTCTTCCTTTGGCTGCGGTGAAGATTCTCATCGGCATGAAGATTATTTCCGTACCGCTGGAGGTGGCTCTCATAACCGCCGCGGTCGCGGTCGTGTGCGGCCACATCTGGACAATTTTCCTGAAGTTCAAAGGTGGCAAGGGGATGGCGACAGGTGGCGGAGTCCTCGTTGGAGTAGCACCTTATTCATTCATCTGCTGTGGAATTGCCTGGATCATATTCTTCTATGCCACGAGATATGTGTCGGTAGCGAGCATAATCGCGGCCGCCCTGCTGCCTGTCAGCGCATATGCATTTTCAGTTGCGGGTCTCTGGAGGACCAATACGTCAATCCAGATCTTCCTGCTGGTCCTGGCGGTCCTGGCAATAGCGAAACATCATTCCAACATTAAAAGATTGCTGAATGGAACTGAGCATAAGTTCGAGAAGAAGAAAAGTTAACCACAGAACACACAGATTACACAGAAAAAGAACGAACCACGAAGCACACGAAAAGGGATAAGTATGAATGTAGCAGTACTGAGCGACGGGGGATGGGGGACGGCTCTTTCCATTCTGCTTGTGAACAATGGGCACAGTGTCCGGCAGTGGGGTCCGTTTCCGGACTATATCTGCGAAATCCGCAAAAGCAGGGTGAACGGCAGGTTCCTCGCAGGCGTCAGGCTGCCGGATGGGCTTCTTCTTTGCGAGGACATGAAGGAGGCCGTGAACGACGCCGAGATTGTCCTTCTTGCTTCACCTTCGCAGTACATGCGGGGAACGCTTGAAAAGTTTTCACCATTCCATTCGCCGGGAAAACACATTCTCGTGAATGTTGCAAAGGGCATAGAAGTCGGTTCGTTGAAGCGCATGAGCGAGATATGCGAAGAAGTGCTTGGTAAAAACCAGTACTGCGTCCTCTCGGGACCGAGCCATGCCGAGGAAGTCGCACTCAAGTCGCCGACCGCGGTCGTCGCCGCATCTTCTGATACCAGGACCGCAGAAACAGTGCAGAAGGCCTTCATGAACGAGTTCTTCAGGGTATACACTTCTCATGACGTTGTCGGTGTCGAACTTGGCGGTTCGCTCAAGAATGTATTCGCGATCGCCTCAGGCGTGATCGACGGGATGAAGCTCGGGGACAATCCAAAGGCGGCGCTCATGACCAGGGGAATTGCGGAACTCGCAAGACTCGGTGTCGCGCTTGGCGGAAAAGGCGAGACATTTTCAGGATTGAGCGGAATAGGTGATCTCATTGTCACTTGCATCAGCAGGCACAGCCGCAACAGGCATGTCGGCGAGGAGCTCGGCAGAGGCAGGAAAATAGAGGATGTCCTGAAGGAAATGGGCATGGTCGTGGCTGAAGGCGTGAAGACCGCTGAAAGCGCGCACAGCCTTGCCTTGAAGCACGGGATTGAAACACCTATAATAAATGAAGTCTACGAAGAGCTTTATCTTGGAAAGGATCCTCGCAAAGGCGTAAGGGATCTTATGACAAGGAAAGCCAGGAAGGAATTTTAGAAGAAATTCGGGAGTTCGGGAGTGCTAGAGTTCTGAAGTTCTAAAGTTCGGGGAAATCTGGAATAAAGTTAAAAGTAGAATTTAGAAAGTAGGAAACTTGGGGTTGCGTTTTTGGTAGTGAGAGCCTGTTGGGGGTAGCACAGACATTCTTGTCTGTGACGGAAAAGAAAATTTGAATCCACAGACAGGAATGTCTGTGTTGCTTTTTAAGATAAGTTGCATTTTGGGATTACCTTTTCGAGCAACGTCTAGTCAAGCCATTATTGGCTGTGTTTATTTAAACGGAGGCGTAGGAATCTATGAGGAGAACATTTGCTGCGGTTTTATTGGCGTCAATTGCCATGTTTATTTCGTCATGCGGAAATCTTCCTTCTGCCCAGACTGCCCGGAAAGACGAAGTGAAGCCGGGCAAGGACGCGCTTCCTCCATTGTCGGATGCGGAGAAGAGGGTTCTCGAGAGGATGGGAGGGACGGTTCTTCCTGATCAGGATTTGAAGATTGGAGACATAACAATCCACAGGAAGGAGAGGGAGCTTTCATTTCCAGGAAAGGTCAATCTCACCTCAGGGGATCTTGAAGTCCTCATAGCAATGCCGCATGGCAGGGTTCACGAGAGCCTGCTGTCAAGCAAGATTGATCCTATGAAGCTTCAGCTGGCCCTCCTGCTTCTGGGGGCTGAAAACGGAGCCCGGATCGGCGGCGGGAAAACAAGGCAGGGCACGCTTTTGAATATCGACGTCCAGCCGGAGGGCGGGAAAAGGGTTCCTGTGGAGGAATGGCTTTTGAACAAGAAGACCGAGAAGGGCATGGAAAGGGTCGGATGGGTTTTTGTCGGTTCAAGCTTTTCCGCGAACATGTACTGCATGGCGAAGGAGGAGGGGAACATTGTGAACGTCTGGAGTTTCGGCAACACGATCCTCGACAATCCTTCATCCACGGGAAACGACGACGATTTCATAGTTGTGAATCCCGATGCCGTCGCTCCATACCAGAAGACGGTGACAGTATTCTTTTCATTCATGAATCCGCCGAAACAAGGCCTGTAGATTGCCTTGGAAGCATCATATATGATAAATTTTATAAATTTTTCTTGCATTACTGCGACTTGGTAGTAATTTTTGGGTCTTCCGCTTAAAAGCGGGGGCGTAGCTCAATTGGTTTAGAGCGCTGCCCTGTCACGGCAGAGGTTGCGGGTTCGAGCCCCGTCGCTCCCGCCATTTTTCTGCCTAAATGCAGGAACTTATGCAATTTCATGTCTACATCCTATATTCACAGACTCTCGATAACTTCTACATAGGCATGTCGAAGTTTACTGCCAAGCGCCTGAGACAGCACAAGAAAGGTCAGTCGCATTGGACGTCTGCAGTTGACGACTGGCAGGAAGTCTGGAAGACTGGGATGGAGAATTCCCTTGATGCAAGAGAGTTGGAAAAAAAGATCAAATCCAGAGGCGCGAGGCGGTTTCTTCAAGATTCAGGAGTTGCGGTCCCGCCGGAGGCGGGATGAAGTTCGAGCTTGCCCCGCACGGCGGGGCCCCGTCGCTCCCGCCATTTTTCTATTTGTATTAATAAGAAAGCAAAGAAATTGTTTTTCACTTGTAACAAACGGCTTTTCGTATATTTTACCTGTCGCATTGGCGGCTTAGCTCAGTTGGTTAGAGCGTCGGAATCATAATCCGCAGGTCCTCGGTTCAAATCCGAGAGCCGCCACCAACTTATTTCCACTCTTCTGTATTTACGCTGAATCTGGAGATGTTCTTGTATAAATACGTAGTCAAACCGTTTCTTCTGTCGCTTTCACTGCTGACCAGGATACCGGTCAGGACAGGGGATGCGGACGATGCTGACTGGGGCAGGAGTGCGGCATATTTTCCGCTCTGCGGATATATTCTTGCGGCCATTGCGGCCCTTCCTTTCATGGCCATGGCATATTTCTCCAGCAATGCGAACGCCAACTATGCGATTATTGCAATCGGAGATTTTCTGTTTGTCGCAGGAATTGCATGGATGACGGGCATGTTCCATATCGACGGTTTCTGCGACGCCTGCGACGCATTCACTTCGACCGCGGCCACCAAGGAGGACAGACTGAAAATCATGAAGGATCCTCATCCAGGCGCGGCGGCTGTAGCGTATCTGATTTTCCTGGTTGCAGGCAAGCTCGTGATGTTCTTTTTCGTAATTGTCATAGCGGAGATACATGTTACGGAAAGATTTGTAATGTTCTTCAAGGAGAATCTCCAGCAGAATCTTAACCTTTTCAGGACCTGCATGGTTCTCGGAGTCCTCGCTTTCCTTTCCGCAATCCCGGTAATTGCGAGATTCGCAATGCTTTTCCTGGCGTCCATAAGCAAGTACCCGCGCGAAAAGGGAACCGGCGCCGTGATCGTCGGGAAAGTTCCTGTCCTGTCGATTGTCATCGGCGCACTTTGGCTCCTGCCTTTTGGATTTTTTATTCCCGTGACGAATCTTGTGGTCGCGCTGGTTTTGTCGGGCATTGTCGTCATGTATTGGAAAATCAAGGCCGACCGCCTGTTGGGAGGGGTAACGGGAGACGTACTCGGAGCCTGCTGTGAAAGCGTGGAGCTTGCGGTTGCATTGGGGCTTGTACTTCCTGAATTCTTTTAAAATGCGCTTGGTGCTGGAATGGTTAAAAAAGAAAAAGACATATTAGGGAAAATAAAGGATTTCTTCCTCACCGACATCTGGATGATGGAAAAAGATACCGTGCCTTCCCCTCTGAGGCCTTTTATCGCCCCGATACGCGTCGGACACATCATCTGGCACGACTTCCTCCAGAAAAAGACTTTGTCGGTGGCGGCCGCGCTCAGCTATACAAGCGTCCTCGGCCTGATCCCACTGCTTATCATCGCTGTTACATTTTCCAAGGGGTTCCTCAGGGACAAGGCCGAGGAGTTCATCCCGAAGGCGATTGACAGCTTCGTGGAAAATCTGGCCCCGCAGCTTGAGGCCGTGCCGGCAGGAGAGGACAGCGACAAGCTGAAGATGTCTGCCAAGGAACTTGCTGTCACCAAGCTTACCAGCATTCTGATAAAGATGGATGCTGGAAAACTTGGGCTGTTCGGAATAATCCCCTTCATCTTCATCGCGTATTCGATGCTGAGGACGATTGAAGGCACGATGAACGATATTTGGAATGTGAAGAGGGGGCGTCCCATATGGCAGCAGTTCCTGCAATACTGGCTGTGCGTGACCCTGCTTCCGCTGGTGCTGTTCATCACGATGGGATTGACAGGAACCCAGGTTTTAATGTCCTGGAAGGGGATCAACCATTCGGCGACATATGTCATAACCCTGCTTCTGCCGTATCTGACCCTGTGGATAGGATTTGCGATTTTCTACAAGGTTGTTCCGAACACCCAGGTCAGATTCTATCCGGCCGTGATAGGTGGTGTCGTGGGCGGAACCCTGTGGCAGCTGAACAACAAGCTGAGCATAATTTATGTTGGGAAGGCCATTGAGATGCATACTTTCTTCGGAGGCCTCGCGGTAATCCCGATCATGCTGGCAGCCCTCTATTTCGGCTGGCTCATCGTGCTCTTCGGCACGCATGTCGCGTTCGCCGTCCAGAACATGGAGCTTTTCAGGTGCAGGCATCTTGCCTCAAATATGACACCGTCCTACAAGCAGAAGATCGCCCTTGCGTGCGTGCTTGTGATAAATGAACGTTTTGAAAAGGCGGAAATACCTCCTGACAGGGAGGATTTGTCTGTACATATTGGAATTCCTGAGACTTTCCTTGAGGATGTGATACCACTTCTCATAAGTTCGAAGCTGATCCGCGAGAACAATGAAAGCACCGTGACTTATCTCCCGGCCCTTCCTCCTGAAAAAGTACATGTCAGGGATGTGCTTGACGCGATAACAGGCTCGTTGGACCAGGATATGATCCTGAAACCCGGCAGCGAATACTGGAAGAAATCCGAAAGACTCTGTGAGACTTTCCATAAAAGCCACTCTTCTGATTCCAATCCTCCTCTTATCAAGCTTGTCGGGTAATTATGGGACGTGCTTCTAGTTTGGCGCATTAAAGTATGGCGTTTTCGATGAAAACGCCTCGTGCCGGTTTCGGCGAAACCGGCATACTGCTTGGAGGCTTACAGTCAATACCAAGTCAATCGATCCTGAAACACCTATGCTAAACCCATTTCAAAATTGCCAATTCTTTTCTTTCATCAATCTTCTATTTGATTAAAATAAAGTTGGCACGGCATATGCTACATAAATTTTCAAAGTATCAAAGTATTAAAACACAAAAGGTGGACAGATGAAAGGTATTTACACATGCCCTTACTGCCTCAGGTCCTACTCTGTAGAGAGGGAAGGTGATTATATGTGCGACTGTGGAAGGCACTTCTTCTATCCGCCCATGCAGTCCTCCAAATCCTCGAAGTATACGTGTACAGCGCCGGTTTATATAGATTCGACGAGTCAGAGCGTCAAGAGGAAGTCAAATTTGAACATGGGCAGGAGGAGCGGCACCAGGTCGCGCTCAGGCGAAGACTGCCCCCTCGCGAGAGCTTCATTGGTCTGTGGAATAACGGGACTTCTCTTCTTTGGAATTCTCAGCATTCCGGCGCTGATCCTGGGATTCGCGGCTGCAATACTTATTGCAGACCCTTTTTATAACTACAGAGGCAACTGGATGGCGGTATCAGGCATCCTCATGGGCCTGGTTGGCACTATCGCCTGGGGTGGCTGGCTGATTTCTCTGTTGTAGTAAATATTCACTGAGCTCCATCAGTGAATATTTACATTGACAGTCCCTTTTCCAGCTGTCTGACGGTTCCTGCAAAATGTTTCATGCATGACTCAACCGGCTCCGGCTTTCCCAGGTCGACCCCTGCATCCCTGAGGATGTCGAGAACGTCCTTCGAATCTCCCGCGCACAGGAAACCCTTGTAGGCGTCGAGTTTCGATTTGTCTCCGCTGAGGATGTTCTCCGAAAACTTTATTGCGGCTGAAAAACCTGTCGCATATTTATACACATAATAATTATAGTAGAAATGTGGAATCCGCGCCCATTCCATCCGAATCCTGTCATCGGGCACGATCGCCGAACCATGATATTCCGAGTTGATCTTGAAATATGAAGCGCAGAGCTCGTCCGCGGAAAGAGGCGTACCCTTCTCCCTTTTCTCATGGATCATCCTTTCAAATTCAGCGAACATCGTCTGCCGGTATACCGTGCACCTTATCTCCTCGGCTAGACGGTTTACAAGGTATAGCCGCAGCTTTTTGTCGGTGAACTTCTTCATGAGATGGGAATGCAGAAGGAGTTCGTTCGTGGTCGAAGCTGCTTCAGCCGCGAATATGGAGTAGCTGGCATAATGGAAATCCTGCGTCTTGTGCGAGAAGTATGAGTGCATCGAGTGCCCGAGCTCGTGTGCAAGAGTGAAGACATCGTTCATTGTGCCGCTGTAGTTCATAAGCACGTATGGGACGGAATCGTAGCACCCGCTGGAATAGGCGCCGCATCTCTTGCCCCTGCATTCGAGCACGTCGATCCAGCGTTCGTCCAGAGCCTTGTCGATTATTGAACAGTATTCCCTTCCCATTGGCTCCAGGGATTCCCGGACATATCTGCACGCCTCGTCCCATCCGATCTCTATCTCGCAGTCAGGAACTATCGGACAATAGATGTCGAACATGTCCAGCTTCCTGAGTTTCAGATATTTTTTACGCAGTTCGAAATATCCGTGGAGGAACGGCAGGTTTTTCCTTACAGTTCCAATCAGGTTCGTATATACCGTGTCGGGGATGTTGTCATCATGCAGTGAAGCGCGGAGCGTGGAAGGGAAGTTCCTGGTCTTTGCCTCGAAGGTATGCGTCTTGATAGCTCCGTCGAGGATGGCCGCGAAGGTGTTCCTGTATTTCGTGACTGTGTCGTACATCGCGCCAAATGCCGCTTTGCGGACTTCGCGGTTCGGATTTTCAACGAATTTTATGTAGTTGCCATGCGTCAGCTCCACTTCGCCGCCCTTGCCATCCGGAACTTTCGGAAATTTCATGTCGGCGTTGTTCAGCATCGTGAACGTCTTGTAGGGCGTTGACAGAGCGTCTGAGACCGTTCCGAGTATTTTTTCCTCGGGTTCCGAAAGCGTGTGTGGCCTGTCCTTGAGAAGTTCCTCAAGCGTCCTCCTATAGAAGGCAAGGACGGGTGAATCGACGTAAGATTTCAGTTTTTCTTCCGGAAGCGCTAGGACTTCAGGATCAAACCAGGCGGTCTCTCCCTCGATTTCCGCGCATCTCGCAGTCACCTGGTCCAGGCGAGAGGAATTCCTGGAGTCGGCCGTGTTCTCATCGGCCTTGAGATGGGCGTAGGTGTATACCTTTTCGAGGCGCCGTTCCAATGCGTCGCTCTTTTTCAGGGCGTCGCGCAGCGTCTCCGCTGAATTTCCAAGCTTTCCTTTGAACGCCATGAAGTCGGCAAGCAGGGCATCAAGGGACTTGAAATCCTTCTCCCAGAGCGGAAGAGCCGTATACATCTTGTCGAGATCCCATGTCATTTCAACAGGTATCTTCGAACGTTCGGGGAGCGTGTTGCTTTTTTTCTTCATTGATCTCCATTTCTTAATAAGTATGTCGGGTTTTAACCCGACGATTTAATAGTCGGTTTAAAAACCGACTTACTCTTTTGCATCATCAATTCGTCACATCATCCTGCGGCTCTTCCAACTCAGGTCTGAACTGATTTTTCTTGTGCATCACCCATAGCATCCAGACACCGAAACCTATGGAGCTCCACATTGCCAGGAATGCGAAAATCCTCACGGCGAGAGCGACATTCGTGTCGTACTCGATTGACAGCCCTGGAATCCTGTCTAGAAGATATTCCCAGTCTGTGAATTTTACCATCGCAGGTTCATCTCCAGTCCCGAGCGTTACAAGCGGCAGCACCTGTGAACGGGTGTCCGCGATGTATCTTGCCGTCTCATAGAGGTTGACGGCGAACCAGGCTCCGCATAGGGGTATCCCGAAATATTCATCCTGCTTGAGAAGAATTATCAAGGCGATTAACGGAACAAGATGCTGGAGGATCGTCCCTCCGGCATACGTCATCCATTCTCCGAAAAAACTGAACAGCGGATGTCCGACCTCATGTGCAACCAGATCGAGAGGTGCGAATGGCGTCCAGGAGTCAGGCCTGACAGCAAGATAAGCTCCGAGCGCTGCCAGCATGATGACAAGGACCATCCGGCCCGCCATCGAACGTCCCTCGCTCCAGTCTTCAATTTTTGTTTTGATGCTCATTGTTTTGAATTTAGTAAAAAAAGATTAAGTCTGTGAGAATCTGTGGCAAAATGCTCTTCAGGTCTTTGCCAGTCCTTCCAGCATGTGCTCGATCTTTGTCCCGGCAAGCGAGAAATGTCCTTCATCCGGGAAGAATTCCGCCTGGCATCCGGGTATGCATTTTGCGTAATGGCGTCCGAAGTCGGCGTGCACGATGAAATCCTTCTCCCCGTGCCAGATTCTCACTTTGCATCTGATGTCTTCCAGTTTGAAGCCCCAGGGACTGGCATAAACCAGCAGATCCCTGTGGAACCCCTCTGTGCTCCTGTTCAAGCCCTCATGAAATGAGCTTGTGAAAGCACCGAGGATTCCAGGATTGTCGAGGGCCCTGTTGTCAGGTTCGGAAGTCCGTTCCTTTAGGATGCTTCTGAACTTGTCCGGATGCCGGCAGACCATTTTGCCGACAATGCGTGCCGATGGTTTTATGATGAAAGGAAAATTCCTTGCGGCGGAGAACCAGAATCTCTGGAAAACGCTGAGCCGTGATTTCAGTCCGGGCACGTCGACCGGACCGAGTCCGCTTATTATTCCGGCGGAAATAAGACGCGAGGGGATTTTCCAGGCGCATGCGGAAGCGTAAGGGGCCCCTCCGGAAAGACCGACGACGTGGAACTTTCCGAAATTAAGGTGGTCTGCCAGCTCGGCGACATCGTCGGGCCAGTCCATAAGAGTGCGTCCTGGTTTTGGATCGGACAGGCCATATCCCGGACGGTCGATGCCGATGAATCTGAAATTCCCATGGAGCGCGGCCTTGTCGGCAAGTCCGGCCTCAAGCCTGGAGCCGGGGTAGCCATGGAAATAAAACACAGGTATTCCGTCAGGCTTCCCGTATTCGGCATAGCCGAGGTTCCTGCCGTCCCTGAGTTTGAAGGTGTATGAGATTTCTGGCATTGGCCACCTGATTGGTGAAACAATTGTTTCGCCTAATATGATATTTATTTTGAGGAATTCCAATGGAACGATTGCCACTGTGCCAAGGTTTGTCCAAGTTTACTTTAATTTTTCCATCGCCTACAATCTCTATCGCCTGCCGGACAAGCCGGCAGTGGCATGTGATGGATATCCGGATTGGCGGATATAAATATGGCGCTCTTTTTCCCCGTCTTGATTTAAGGTTCCATGATGATAGCTTACAGGGAGAAAGGGAATACATGATGTTTAAAAATATTCTTTGCATTTTCAGCCTTGCCGCCATGTCCGCTGTACTTGCGGGATGCTCCAGCGCTGAAAGGTCATATACTTCTGATGCGAAATTCTCTGCAAGCATAATCGGGCCGCTGCAGGAAAAAGCGATTGCCTATGAAGGTGTCTACCGCAACCCGGTCATCATCGTACACGGATTCCTGGGATCCAACATGCTTGACAAGAAAACTGGTAAAAACGTCTGGGGGAAGTTCAGCAGCGAGGACGGATATTCCATATCGGCTGAAAAAATGCGTGCCTTAAGTATTCCAATGGAGAAGTTGAAGCCGCTCAAGGACATCAAGGACGAAACTGTGCCAAACGGCGCGCTTAACACGGTCGAAGTGAATTTCCTCGGGATGACCTTCAAGGAAAATGCCTATATCAACCTGGTGAATGTCCTGCATGAAGGCGGTTACCAGCTGGAAGGTTCGACCCTCGATCCGGGAAAAAGCTATTATAATCTTTTCCAGTTTTCATATGACTGGCGCCGCGATCTGCAGGAAAATGCGGTCAAGCTCCATCAATATATCCTTCAGAAGAGGAAGTATATCCAGAAGCAATATGAAGCCCTTTACGGTGTGAAGGACTACGATGTCCAGTTCGATCTGATCGGGCATTCCATGGGAGGCCTGGTGTCGCGCTACTATCTCCTGTACGGGACGGCGGATCTTCCGGAGGAGGGGGATAAGCCGAATATCACCTGGGATGGCAGCAAGTATATCGATCGCCTGATCATACTCGGGACTCCAAACGCCGGATATCTGGATACGCTGCTGGAAATGCAGAAAGGGACTGATCTGCCTCCCTTCCCTCCGGCGCTGGTGGGCACCTGGCTGACTTATTACCAGATGATGCCTGATCCTTCGACCTGTTCGGTCGTATATGAACATGACCATGATAAGGCCGTCGACATCTATGACTTCCTGATCTGGGTAAAAATGAAATGGGGGCTTGCCAACCCTGACCAGACAGAAGTTTTCAAGGTGCTTCTTCCGGATGTGAAAGATCCTGTAGAGCGCCGCCTGATCGCCTTCGACCACCTGAAAAAATGCCTGCAGCGCGCAAAAAGATTCAAGGAGGCGATGAACGTTCCTGCAACACCTCCCGATGACGTCAAGCTATACCTGTTCCTTGGAAATGCCGTTAAGACAACCAGAAAGGCGACTGCCAACGAGAAGACCGGGGAGCTGAAGGTGATCGAATACGGTCCGGGAGATGGCAAGGTTCTGGAGTCCAGCGCCTTGTACGACAAGCGGGAAGGAGAGAAGACCTGGGTTCCATTTTTCTACGGCCCGATTGCCTGGAACAGCATTATCCAGCTCCGTGCCGCCCATATGGGGATAACCAACGACCCTGCTTTCAAGGACAATATTCTTTTTGTCCTCAGCTGCGTCCCTACCATCCGCTACAAGGGGGTTATTGAAGATTACTGGAAGAATAAGCAGGAATAGGAAACTTCAGTCCTGCCTGCGGCAGGTATTTCCTGCTGGTTATGGTCCTACTTCTTCAGCTTGGTCTGGGAAAGCCAGTTGCTGCCTGAAACCGCCTTTATCTCACCGTTGACATAAAGTATGTTGCCGTAGTCCTTGTGATTTCCGGGCTTGCACCACAGCATCGGGGTATTTCTGTCGGAATGCTCGGAAAGTCCCCCGACATAGACATAATCGCAGGTCTCCTCCGTGATCGGCTGCCCGAAAGTGGCTGGCATGTTGCCGGTTGCAGGACAGACGTAGGGCTGGGGATGTTCAAGGAACCCTCCGCTTCTCAGTTTATCGAGCCCTTTTGCGCCGCCGGCTTCAGGGAACTTGCCTTCAAAGACATTGGCATACATCTGCAATGCCACGCCGATCTGCTTCATGTTACTCATACATGATTTGCGGTGTTTCTCCTCTTTTGCCTTGTCAGCCTCGCCCATCACGGCTTCTGATTTGATGGAGGTTTCAGGTTTGGGTTTTAGGGGAGGCAGCGGTTCAGGCTCAGGCTGGGCGACTTTTTTAATTTCCGCCGGGGCTGCCGGTTTTGCTTCCGTAGGGTCCACCGTCTTTACTTCTGAGGGGGCCTTGATTTCCTTCGGGTCCGCAGGCGTTGCTTCAGCCCGAGCCGCCGGTTTTGCTTCAGGCGAATGGAGTTCAATCTTTATTCCAGGTTTTGATGTCCGGTTTTTTTCAGATTCAAAAATAAGTTTAATATCATAAATCGCCACGGCAACGACAATACAGGCCAGGACCGCGACAATAATAAAATATAGCTTCAAGTTGGGTCTCAGTGCTGCAGCAGGGTGGTCAGGAGGGGTTGTCGTAACGGTATATTTCTGCCCGGAATCTGCGGTGGCGGCTGATTTTGAATCGGGTATGTGAACCGCCTGCATCTTATAATTGCTGGCAGCCGGGGCGGCGGCGGACTTCTGCAATGTCGACGGATTTTTCTGGTTTAAAATACTATCAAGATCATCAAGCAACGCCTTCCATGACTGGTAGCGGTCCTTCAGATCCTTTTCCAGCATCTTATCCAATACAGTCGAACAGGCATCCGTTATTCTTTTGTTCCTGGTCTGGACCGGAGCATGTCTATCTGATATCTGGGAGCAAAGCGTATCCATTCTGGACTTGCTGTTGAAAGGGGGGCTTCCGGTGAGCAGCTGATAGAGAACCAGCCCCAGGCAGTACATGTCGGAGCGGAAATCAACTTCCTCCCCCTTGGCCTGCTCCGGGCTCATGTATATCGGATCACCGATTGTATATCCTGCACCGGTGAGATGGCTGTTGGCTATCAGGGATTTTGCCAGATCAAAATCTGTGAGCATCGGCATGTTGTGCTTGGCCACGAGTATGTTGTCGGGACAGACATTGCGGTGGATGATCTGCTGTTCTTTCCAGGCATAATCAAGAGCTTCGCCGAGGGATTTGACCAGCTGGATGCTTTCATTCTCATCAAGCTCGCCCCGATGTTCCAGATAGTCGTTGAGGAAAAAGCCCTTTTCATAGTTAGTCACTACATATTCAATGTCTTTTTCCACCCCGGCATCCAGGACCCTGAGGATATTGACGTGGTGCAGCTTCTTGGCGAGACTGATGCCCTGCATGAAACGGGCGGACATTTCTTCGTCGCCAAACAGGGATTGGGGAAGAACTCGGATAATGACATCGCAGTCGTTTTCGAGATCCCTGCCAAGGTAAACCACGGTACCCATGGTGCCTTTACCTCTTTTCTCGACTATCCTGTATCTTCCCTTGATAGTATAGTCGCGGCTTAATCCCTGCGCTTCCACACTTCCTCCCTTCGAAAGTTTTGTGAATGATAAATATGAACGACAATATCAAAAAAACAAGCATCCATCCAATCATCCATGCGGCGGGGGATTTATTCCAAAGAATGGACATACATGCATCCAAATCAGATTCAAATCTCGCGGAATCCAGGTTTGGAAGTATATTAGGGGGATATGTCAGGCAATAGACTCAAATATGCGGTGATAGGTGATCCAGTGGCGCATTCGCTTTCGCCGCAGCTGCACAATCCCGCCTTCAAGGCGCTCGGAATCGATGCCGAATACATTGCCGTGCATGTCAGGGAAAATGAACTGCCCGCCTTCGCCGACAGGGCCAGGAAGGAATTTGCCGGCTTCAATATCACGGTCCCCCACAAGAATGCCATAATCCCTTTCCTGGATTCCATTTCGGACGAGTGCAGGCTCACTGGCAGCGTAAATACTGTTAAAAACACCAATGGACACCTTCATGGGGAATCAACCGACGGATACGGGCTTGAGACCGCCATAAATGAGGAATTCGGAATTCCAGTAAAGGGAAACTGTTTCCTGTTTGTCGGGACTGGCGGAACAGTGAAGGCCGTTTCATTCCATTTTGCAGCAAGAGGCGCGGAATGTCTTTTATTCGCGAACAGGACCGTCTCCAAATCGGAAATGCTCGTTGGTGAACTGGAAAAGAGCCTTCCAATCACACAGTATTCCTGCTGTTCCCTGGACGACAGGAAACAGCTGGACGAATTTGTTTTCAAGGCGTCAGTCGTGATCCAGTGTACAAGCCTGGGGTTGAAAGATGAGGATCCGAGTCCGCTGCCGGAAAAATTCTTCAGGCCGGACAGATGCTGCTACGACACGATCTACAAGGACACGGCATTCATAAAGACCGCAAGGAGGAAAGGCTGCAGGACTGCCGGCGGCCTGTCAATGCTTCTACACCAGGGGGCGAAGTCATTTTCGATATGGACGGGCAGGGAGCCGCCTCTGGAAGTCATGAGGAACTCGCTCTATGGTGAATTTGCAAGACGTTGTACATCCAATATGTCGGCCCATCATCAATCCAGTGTTCCAGTAATCCAACAATCCAACAAACCATTTCACTTATGAACGGACCATCCCAGTTCCCCGAACAGCTCATCCCGATGATGAACATATTCATCTTCATATTGGGCGCATGCATCGGCAGTTTCCTCAACGTCTGCATCTGGCGCCTCCCTAGAAATGAGTCAGTTGTCTCTCCTCCGTCCCATTGCCCTAAATGTGACTACCTCATCCCATGGTATGACAATATCCCGCTGGTGAGCTGGCTTGTACTCGGCGCCAGGTGCAGGAAATGCAAGGTGCAGATCAGCCCCAGGTATTTCCTGGTAGAACTGCTCACAGGATACCTTTTCCTTCTTGTCTGGATCAAGGTGCTGACTCTCGGACAGCCTGCCGTCTTCATCTTTCCGTATTTTTTCCTCGTCGCGATATGCATAGTTACGATTTTCGTTGATGCCGAACACAGGATAATTCCAAATGAAATAACCTATGCGGGAATAATCGTCGGGCTTGTCCTGTCGGTGCTCTGGCCTGAGCTGTGGGTGCCCCAGCATAGGAAATGGATAGTTCCGGAGAGGCTGATTTCCTTTATGTTCTCGGCGGGAAGCATGTTGATATGCGTCTTCCTGATGGCTGCCGTTTCCATATCGGGAAAATTCCTTTTCAAGAAGGATGCAATGGGGTGGGGCGATGTCAAGTACATAGGAGCGGTTGCCGCGCTGATAGGGATCCCTGCATGCTTCTTCACACTGCTTTTCGGTTCCCTGACAGGTTCAATGTACGGGATATTCCTGATGGTCTTCAGGAAAAGAAAGCTCAGAAGCGCATTTCCCCTAGGCCCCTTCCTGGCCGCTGGCACGCTGATCTGGATTTATTTCGGGGAGATAATCCTCAATGCATATCTTGAAATCTCAAGGAAAATTAGTTTGGCGCCCCCCTTTTAAAGTTGCAGGGGGAATGATAGATTAATTCCTAAACGCATGGATAAACCTATGAAAATCATGAAACTGAAAATCACCGCCGCGCTTTTTATTCTTTTTCCGCTGGCCTGCTCCATTTTCGCCCAGGGTGCTGTTTCGGATCTCAGGCCCGCCGACATTTTTTCCGATGGCATGGTGATCCAGAAGGACTACGACATACCTGTATGGGGGGAGGAGAGCCCGGGAAAGAAGATTAAGGTGTCCATGGCTGGACAGGAGCTGAATGCGACAGCCGACAAGGAAGGCAGATGGAAGGTGACTTTTGCACCGATCAAAGAAGCCGGCCCATTCCAGTTGGACATAAAAAGCGACACAGGCAATGTGACTGTCAAGGATATCATGTGCGGTGATGTTTGGATGTTCGTCGGAGAATCTATAATAGACAGGAGTCTTGGCAAGGACTTTTCAGATCCGGACAATTCAGGCAAGCCGCAGATAAGATATTTCAGGGCTCCCCGGCAGTTCACCAGGGCTCCCTGCAACCACCTCCCAGGCAGTTGGAGGAAATGCGAAACAGGGGCGAATGACATACCGGCAGTGGCGTATTATTTCGCGAAAGAGCTAAGGAACAGGACGAATGGACCCATTGGAATAATACTGTGCTCTGTTCCCGATTCCCTTTCACAGGCCTGGGGTGCAAAAGATTTCCTTCGCGGGATCAAGCAGTTTTCAATCCCCGACGACTTCCAGGAGCTGATTCAGAATTATGAGATGAAGATAAGCGGCACCTACAAGGGTCTGCAGGAAATCAGGAGCGGTTCGGATGAGAGTCTCAGGTATTCCGGTTCGGTCAAGCGCTTCCAGACGTGGGCAGCCACCCCCGAAGGCAGAAAAATCATAAAGGACAATGCTGAAGCCGAACAGTGGCAGGAGAAGATACAGGAGTGGGTGGAGAATTCCATGCAGAGGGAGTCCAAGGGGTCTCCCGTACTGGAAGATCAGAAGTCGTGGCCGAACATCATACAGGTTGCGACAGGAGTCGTCGCCGACCCCAGGACATCGGTGGCAAGGCCTGCCGGCCTGTTCAACGGCATGATCAATCCGCTGGTTCCATATGCTATAAAAGGTTTTGTCTTCTGGCAGGGCGAGGCGGATGCTTCATGGAACAGGGGCGAAGCTTATTTCCAGATCCTTACCGCGCTCGTAAAGAACTGGAGAGGAGTCTGGAACAAGGCGCAGGTCCAGCGGAAAGGGGATCTTCCGTTTGTGATAATGCAATTGCAGGGAGTCAATGACGGGAAGGGGATTTCAGCCGGAGAATGCTCGCTCCTTAGATTGTCGCAGTCTGCCGTGCAGGACAAGTTGAATGGAACCGTGCTTGCCATGTCATATGATGTTATTCCAGATTCGACCGACGACATTCCGCAGGAAGGCCTCAAGGAGGCCGGCCGCAGGCTCGCATTGTGCGCCTATGGGAAGTTCTACGGACAGAAACTTGCCTGTTCCGGCCCCATGTTTGATTCTGTCGCCGTAGGTGAAAACAACCTCAGGCTCAAGTTCAAGTATGCCGACAGCGGATTGCTTGCCGGGAAAGACGGCGCTGCAGACAAGGTGGCAGGGTTTGAAATCGGTGATCCCAGCGGAAGCTACAAGCCCGCTGAAGCTGCTATAGACAAGAACTTCATCGTGTTAAAGACCCCCGGCGTGGTAACGAATGTCCGTTATGGCTGGGGATTGAAGCCTGATGCGAACCTCTATAACAAGGACGGCCTTCCCGCCCTGCCATTCACGGTCAGCCTTGCAGACAAATGATGCAAATATCCGCTGAAGGAACTTCAGTTGATATCTACCTTCCTTCGACCTTCAGTATCCGGGTGAACTTCTTGATGACGTAGAAAACCAGGTAGATGGCCAGCCCGGCGAGGAAGAAAATTATCCATGGCTTGCTTATGTGTAACCTGTGGTCAATTACCAGGCTTTCCAGCACCCTGACCGCCGTGAATGAAGCAATGATTGCAAAGAATGCGGAAAATTCACGTTTGAGGACATTCCGTGGTGAAAAGTTCAGTTTCGCTGATTCCCACTTGCAGAAATCAGGAATTGCCATGGGCGTAGTTTCAGCCCACTTCATGAAGGCGTCACCGAATTTCTCCCTGAGGAACGCCTCTTCGGCAAAAACTATTCTTTCGTAGTAGAGCCAGTAGAGAAGTACTCCTATGAACACGAACCACCAGACTTTTATGAAGAGAATCACTCCGAGGAAAATAAAGAAATTGCCGACATAAAGCGGGTGCCTGACCAACGAGTACATCCCTTTCGTATTGAGTTCTTCCGCCTTCTGTCTTTTCGTATTCCTGCCAGAAGTCCCTTTCGGGGTGCTTCCGATTATGATCACACGGATGAGAAGGCCCAGGAAGGATATGCAGATTGCGCATGTCTCATATAGCTTCTCCGTATACTTTCCGAAATGCTTTTCAATCTGCTGCGAGTCCTGGAGTGCAAAAAACACTATTGGAATAATGAGCAGCGGGAGAAAGCCCCTCCATCTGAAAAGCCAGCCGCCACTCCTTTCGTATTCTTCTCTGATAGCCATCTGATAATCCTTCCGTGGTTTGAAAAACAGGCAGTACCCCTATTAGGAATAGCTGAAAAAGCAAATTCGAAATAAAAGGAGAAAATTGATTTTATGCAAAATCATGGTCATGTCGCTATATCATGACTGTGAATTTTGAATGATCCTCTTGATGCTCGTTGAACTCTTCTTTGACTTTATATCGTATTCGCGTTGCCGGGCCCCGGAGCGTGTTGCGAAAGTTTCACTGTAGACAATAGGGGCCTTTATTTCTGGTCGATTTTGACTTGCCGGAATTATGCTCGTTGAGTCGGTTGTCGATATCTTCCGTGTGGCCGACGTAAAATCTTCCCGAAGTCTGGCTCTGAATGATGTATACGTAGAACATATTAATGAAAAGGTAAAATAAAATGGTCGGGGCGAGAGGATTCGAACCTCCGACCTCTTGGTCCCGAACCAAGCGCTCTAACCAGACTGAGCCACGCCCCGACAATGAGAACCAATAATGCAAAGAGCAAAAATAACTTCATTAAGCTGAAATTCAATCGGAATACAGATGTATTCCGAATTATGGGAATCAATGTTTATGCCGGTTTGTTGAGTGAAACAGTCACGCTTTTGAGCTTAACGGAATCATCTGCTTCCTGGCTCTCGCTTTTAATCTCAGTATCTTCCTTTAATGTGACGTGCACAATGCGCCGGTCATGTGAATTCATCGGAGGAAGCACAACTGAGTCGCCCCATCTCTTTACTTCCTTCGCGGCATCAAGCGCCTGCTGGCGGATCTTCTGTTCGTGTTCGGCTTCGCTTTCGACAGGACCCGCAACTGGGGCTCTATCTCTGTCTCTGTCTCCTCTGTCGTCGAATCTCCTGCGATCGCCGCCGTCCCTGCGCGGACGGTCGCCTCCTCTTTCCCTGCGTTCGCCCCTGTCGCCGCGGTCAGCGCGTTCAGGCCTTTCAGCTCTTTCGCCCCTGTCGCCACCCCTGTCGCCACGGTCAGCTCTTTCTGTTCTTTCACCACGATCGCTTCTTTCTGTTCTTTCAGGCCTCTCGCTGCGTTCGGCGCGTTCCGGCCTTTCAGTTCTTTCGCCACGTTCCGGCCTTTCGCCTCTGTCACCCCCACGCTCTCCGCGATCGCCACGGTCACCCCTATGAAATCCGCGGGCTGGCCTTGAATAGCCGTCAACATCAATCGTGATTCTCGGGCTCTCCGTGTCATTCTTCAGCACCATCCTGTTTATAAGAAGCTGGAGCTGGTCGAGCGTCTGGCCCTTGCGTCCGATGATCCTTCCTGCATCTTCGCTGACGGCGATAAGGGCGATCCTTCCTTCTCTGTCTTCAGCTTTGACAGTTGCGTCGAGGCCGAGGTAGTCGAGCATTGTCGCGAGGGTAGTCGATGCCTTCTGCATCTTCTCTTCATTGGTCATTACGGTTGTGTTTTCTGCCATTTTTAGTTTCTCCTAGTTTACTTTATGGTCAAGCAGTTTTTTTCTCTAGACTTTTTTCTTTCTCATCAATTTTCCTGTTGACAAGCAGCTGGATTATGCTGATTATCTGGCTCACGCTCCAGTACAGGGTCAGCCCCGAGGGCAGTGAATACAGCATCACAAGCATTACAAGAGGCAATATCATCATCATTTTCTGCTGTATCGGATCCATGGCGGACGGTGTCAGGTACTGCTGTATCACCATTGTCCCTGTCATCAGCAGGACAAGGGGGTTGATCGCAAGGTCGATCCCCGGTATGGTCGCTATCGTGTCAGGCCTGGACAGGTCGAATGCCCACAGGAATGACGCCTGGCGCAGCTCGATCGCGCCGTTGAGGGCGGAGTACAGGGCGATGAATATCGGTATCTGGAGAAGTATCGGGAGGCAGCCGCCAAGCGGATTGACCTTGTGTTCCTTGTAAAGCTGCATGATTTTTGTGTTCACCTTCTGTGCGTCATCCTTGTATTTTGTCCTGATCTCCTGGACAAGCGGCTGGATCTTCTGCATTTTCCTCATTGAAGCGTTTGCGCGGTCGGTTATAGGCCAGAAAAGCATTTTGACAATGACTGTCAGCAGTATTATGCTCAGCCCGTAGTTGCCGCAGAAGCCATTGAGCCAGATCAGCGCTATGAGAAGACCCTGTGCAATAGGTTCGAACCAGAGGTACATCTGGAAGAACCAGTTGTCGCCCACATAGCAGAGGTTCATTATCTCCGAGGCCTTAGGATCGAAATTCTTAAGCAGCGCCAGTTCCTTCGGGCCGGAGAAATACGAGAAATTCATTGCCGACCTGGCGCCGGGTTCTATTTCCGTCCTTCCGATGATCCCATAGGTGTCCAGGCAAGAATAAGGCTTTTCCTTGCCATTCTGATCCGTCAATGTCTCCATGGTCTGCCTCAGCATGTTCCCATCACCTTTCTTAAAGGGGGTTTCAGGCTTCAGGATGCATGCAAGATATTTGTTTGATACGGCGATCCATTTCGCGGCATTCTCCTGGTGCTCCTCGAATGGCTTGCCGGAATATGATTTTGACGCGACCGTATTTTCCAGGCAGGTGTTGATGGTCATGCTTTCCATTATGAAATAATCCCCGGAAAGCTCAAGGATCGGAATTATGCTGCCGGCGCTCACGTGTATGCCTTCGATGACAAGTTTCTTTTCCGAAAGGTTCCTGATCTCCACGCTGTAGCTGCTCGTGTATTTCTCCAATATCTTCCAGCTTTGAACTACGCTGAATGGCTGGCCCGCATCATTCTTGAAGCTGCGTGTCAGCCTCATGGCCGTCTCGGATTCCTTCACGCACTCGATGCTTGTGGTTACGAGCTTGTCAGTTGTCGAGAAGGAAAGGGCTCCGGCTCCAGGCCTTTCGTTGAGGAGAATGTTCTTTTTCTTGTCGGTGTTCAGGAATTTCTTGAATTCGATCGAAGTGATTGAAGCGGCGGCCGGCGAAATCTTCAGGGAAATGAAGTCGTTTGAGATGGTCTGGTCGGGAATGGCAGGCAATTTTATGGCGTCATCCGACTTGTCGGCCTTCTCGGGAACTGTGGATTTTACGATGTCTTCGGTTTTTAAGGTTTCCTTGGGCCTGGCGCTTTCCTTTTTCCGTTCCACTGGCTTGTCGTTTTCAGCGCCTGAAGTTGATGAATCTCCAGCTGTCTTTTTTGCCTGCTTGTCAGTTTCGGACACAACCGTCTTCTGGACAGGGGGCTTTGGGGAGCCTATCAGGTTTCGCATTATGGGCTCCCAGAAGATCAGGAGCGCGAAACACAAGCATAGGCCGATTATCGTTTCCTTGTCAAGTTTCATCGGGACACCTTTTTAATTTCGCGTTCAGCGTGGTCGTCCCTGCAGTTGGAAAAATTGAGGCTTCGGGGAACGGGGTCATGTCCGCCCCTGCAGAAAGGGTTGCATCTCAGGATTCTCCATGCCGAAAGAAGCGGGCCGGAAAACATCCCATGGCGTTTGATCGCCTCAAAGGCGTATTCCGAACATGTGGGAGTGAATCTGCAGCACGGAAGCATCCATGGGGAGACGGCTTTCCTATAAAGCCATACAAGTCCAAGCAAAATGTTCACAGGTTTTAAATATTTAATCATTCTTAATCCAAAAATTGGCCTTAGCCAACAGATACATCATTTCCTTCTGCACGTCCAGCAGCTTTTTCCCGAGAAGGGCTTTCCTGGTTATGAAAAGAACATTGCACGGCCTTATATTATTCTTGATAAGCCGGAATGATTCCTTTATAAGCCGTCTGGCCCTGTTCCGGATGACGGCCTTGCCGCTGAACCTTCTGCTGCAGATAACCCCGAACCGGGGAATGCCGCCTGAAGGATTCGGACTTTCAGCAACAACCATCAGCATGAGCCTTCCTGGGAATTCCCTTCCGGAGCAGCGGACATAGTCAAATTCTGAATGAAGACACAGTTTTTCTTCTTTTTTCAGTGTGGCTTTGCCGAATTGAACGGGGTCTCTACCCATTTATGCGCCTTCGAGGATCATTTTGAGTGACTCGGAACGGAGCATTTTTCCGCCCGGAAAGATTCCAGTGCCATGAAAAACAGCATGCGGAAATCAGGCTGAAAGCTTCTTGCGGCCCTTCTGGCGTCTTCTCTTAATGACAAGACGTCCTCCACGAGTCGCCATTCTTGCTTGGAAACCTATTCTTCTTTTCCGTCTGATCTTTGACGGCTGAAATGTCCTCTTCATTGTCTAGATTCCTTCTTTTTTTCAGGCTTTAACAAGTATTCAGGTGTTTCCAGTTAAATGCGCCTGTTTAACGGTTTTACTGTGCTAAGATGTTCTTGCTACAGATTTATGTGAACGGGAAATATAACAGTAGTTCATTTTTAATCAAGGGTTCCCATTATTTTTCAATTTTAATTGTCATTAAGGCGTTCTTCTGTTATTGTATCCCTTAATTTAATTTAAGGCTGTCAAATGCAGAAAAATGGTTTTGTAGGGGCGGAACTTATAAAAATGAGAAGCCGGCTTTCGGAGGCGACCTCCCACGGTGAAAAGGAGGCCGTCCAGGACAAGTCCGCACAGCCCAAGCAGCCCCATGTCCAGCCTCCTCCCGAAACCATTATGGACAAGGAGTGGAAAAAGGCCACTGAGAAAAGATGGGACGAGTTCAGGATCTTGAAAAGGGACTTCACCGGAAGACTCACTGAAAGCCTTTCCGCCCTCCCTGAAGAGATTCGGCTCGCAAAGGATCATGCCGAACAACTGCAGAGGGCCCTTGAGAAATTCGCCCATCTCCTTGATGAGATCGAGTCGCTGGATGATTCGAAATGGAACAAGGACAGCCTCTCTTCCGAACTCCCTTCGGCCATACGCCGAGTCGAACATATAAGGCTTGAATATCTGAGGATAACTTCAAAACTCAAGGCCATTCAGCGCGAAAGCAGCGCCGCCGAAGGGTCTGATTCGGGCCGTTCATTCATCCCGGAAATCTGTTCCGTGTCCTGGACCCAGGGCTTCAAGATAGGTCTCATCTTCTTCATGCCTATAATTATCGTCCTGGCGCTGTCGACCCTGGTGCTCGCCATCGCAATGTTCTTCGCCTTGAGGACATGAGACCATGAAAAAGCGCGCCTCCGACAATGTCAACTATCTCAAGTATGAAGGCAAGAGGAAGAAGCTGGCGCATTACCTTAAAGCAGGCGGCTTCAAGAAGATAGGCGGTTCAAAGATCCATGGGAATTATACCGACAGGAGACGCTATGTCGTTGCCGCTTCAGCCCTGGTAATCTTCCTGACAGGCCTTTATTTCGTTTTTTTCTGAGGTTTCCTGATTTGCACGTTTACTTGAAAGAATAGTGGCAAGTTTTTGCGTAGCAAAACCTTGACACTGGCTTTTTTCGTGTCGTTCGTGTGTGCTGAGCTTGTCGAATCCGTCGACAGGTGTGTGGAGTTTATCCCGATTCTCGCAGAGACATCGGGATGGTTGTTTTTTTAATCTGTGTTATCTGTGGGCACATGTTTTAGTTGCGTCGTAAGCTGATCCAGGATTGTTTCTATGGTAAAAGTCGAACAGGTTGCCGTTGGCGGTTTCGATTCCAATTTCTCCTATATCCTGCATGATGAAAAATCAGGGGAAACGGCGATATTCGATCCCTGCGGAAACACCCAGCTTATAAAGGAGAAGTTTCTTGCTCTGGGAGCTTCCAAACCGAAATACATCCTTCTCACCCACGGGCACGGCGACCATGTCTCAGGGGTTGATTCAATAAGATCTTTCTTCAAGGCCCCGGTAGTCGCACATCCTGCCTGTCACTTCAAACATGACATCGGCGCCTCAGACGGACAGAAACTCGGGTTCGGAGGCATATTCATTGAATGCCTCTATTCGCCGGGGCACACGAAGGACAGCGTCATCTACCATCTTACGGACGATTCCGCCATATTCACAGGTGACACTCTCTTCATCGACTGCTGCGGTTACTGCGATGCCGTAACTATGTTTAAGACCATGAGAGAGGTGGTTTTTCCGCTTGCAGATTCAAATGAAGTCTATTCAGGCCATGACTACGGACGATGCCCGCACGCCCCGCTGGGTGAGGAGAAGATAAAAAATCCCTACCTCTCGGCCAAGACATTTGAAAAATTCCAACAGGAACTGAAGAATCTGTAGGCGTTAAGCTGGGAAAAACGAGGCTATTTATTATTCACAGTATGTCGGGTTTTAACCCGACGTTTGGTTGGCGGTTTAAAAACCGCCCTACTTATGAGGAAAATCTCTTTTAGCCTCAAACTGTCAAGCTTAACGGTTGCGAAAAATCTGTAAACGGCATCTTGCGAGGTCCGCATAATATTCCGTGTCATATTCGGACACGCCATTCTTCAGTTCCTATCCCAGAGTTTTGCTGCAGCAACCAATCCGCCTGCACGAGATTCTAAAGCTTTCAACCTGCTAGAATAGCACTTAAGCAATTGTCATCCATCTACTTCCCCAGACTGGCACCGTTTTCTTCTTTTTTTTAGTTCCTATTCCAGAGGTTTGCTACAGGAGCCAAACCGCCTGCACGAGATTCTAAAGCTTTCAACCTGCTAGAATAGCACTTAAGCAATTGTCATCCATCTACTTCCCCAGACTGGCACCGTTTTCTTCGCGGGGTCACACTCTTGCTATGGACTTTGCTCCTCCTTTTAAAATGAATCGAATGTCCAGATAATTCACTTGTGCCAGAAGTCAATAGCAAAAGTGTGACCCCGTCTTTCCAGCACGGTTCCCAGAGACATGGACATTATTTGATTTAATGTAGAGTTGCCTGTCTCAGGCAAGGGGATTATATTTTGATTGGAATTTGGATTTTAACCATAAGGAGATTTTTATGCCGCTTATCAAGATCCAGTCGTCTGTGAAGGTCCAGGACAAGGCAGCGCTCGCGCTCGAACTCTCCAAGGTATGCGCGCAGTGTACGAAGAAGCCTGAAGGCTATGTGCAGTCAATCGTCGAAGACGATGCAGTCATAGCAATGGGCGGGAAGATAGAAAATTCGGCATTCGTCGAAGTGAAGGGGATCGGAGGCTTGAATCCTGCCGTCAACAAGGCGCTCAGCGCCGGGATCTGCAAGGTGCTGGAGGAGAAACTGAAGATCAGCCCCGCTGCCGTCTACATCAACTTCACAGATGTGGCGGCTTCAAACTGGGGGCATAACGGTTCCACGTTCGGATAAAATTTGCCGTGCAAATTTTATGAAATAAAATATTTCAACAGCAATCAAAAGACATGAAACCATTATCCTACAGGGAAAAATGGATTGAATTGAAAAAGAAGCCCCGTGCTGAAGGACTCCGGCGTTTTTCCAGGCAGCTTGCCCTCTCATTCATCGATCACTATTTATACAACGACAGATATGAAGAGGAATATATCGGAATACTCTGTGAGATGTCGACATGCTTTGAAAATAGAGCTATCGACGGCATAGGCACTTCAGCACTGTTTGATATCGTTCTCGGTGGCCTGTGCGATGAGTTCGAGGACCTGCAGACGGAAACATACAACCGCGTCATGGGCCAGATCATTTCCTTCTGCCGCAGGATTCCAGCCGGAAAGGAATTAAACAACTGCATGCTTGAGTTCGGACTGTTCAAAGCTGATGAAATTGCCAGGCGCATTGAGAAAATCCGTGCGGAAAGCGGCAATTATCGCAAACTGCCGAGGAATCCGAGGAAGGTAATGGTCCTGTCCTCGGGAGCCATGGCTGCGGATGTCGCGGTTGCCAGCGTTGTGATCCAGCGGCTGGCAAACAGATTCCCTTCCGCGGAGATTGTGCTGATAGGCGGTTCATATCTCCAGGACCTTTTTGGAAACAATCCAAACGTCAGAATCATTCCAGTTCCATCTTCCGGACATGGGAACCTAAATGATAGATTCAATGTCTGGCACAGCATCCTCGGTATTGTAGAGAAGGAAACATCGGGAAAGCTTGACAGCGCTCTCCTGTTTGATCCGGATTCCAGCCTATCCCACCTCGGGCTTCTGCCACTTGTAGACGACAGCAAGTATCTTTTCTTAAATATAAGGGGAGCGCAGAAGTTCCCGCCGAAACTTTCTCTTTCAAGACTTGCAAATATCCTGATGGATAAGATCCTGTCCGAATCCGAATACTGTCATCCTAGCGTATGGCTTGCAGGCAATGTCCGTGGCGAATCTGCGGATTTCGCAAGGGGACTGAGGAAGAAAGGATGCAGTAGGATAATCTCGGTGAATTTTGGAGCAGGGGGCAATCCAAGGAAAAGAGTGGATGGTGATTTCGAGGAAAAGCTGATTTTTGAACTTCTCAGGAAAACCGGCACTGTTGTCCTGCTTGACAGAGGTTCGACTCCTGACGAGGACGGGCGTTCGGAAAAATTAATGAAATCATTGGCGCGGAAAAAGATAATCACAAAAGATCTTGTCTTTGGATCATGCAAGGGATGTGAACTGCCTCATGGCGTGATCGGCGTGCGTGCAAGCCTGGGGGAAATGTCGTCTCTTATCGCTGAAAGCGATGAATTCATCGGTTATGATTCGCCTTTACTGCATGTTTCGGCCGCCCTTGGTATAACTGCATTTGCGATTTTCGCAGGCACCAACAATCCCCGCTTTATCAGACGCTGGAACGCATGCGGTTCGGGAAAATGCAAACTCATACATGTCGATACCCTGGCTTGTCCATGCAGTTTCGACACCGATGACATCGTCCGCCGTGTGATTGATGCGATGAATTGAAACTCGTAACTTGTAGCTGGAAATTCGAAATATGGGATCTATAAAATAGTGAAAGCCGTGAACTTCAATATTACTGATATCGAGTTACAAGTTTCCAGTTACGAGCATTAAGACGTATACACCACTGTCACTCCGTCTCCACCAGGAACAAGGGCATTTTCGCCGAACTCCACTCTGCGTATCCTTGGATCTGCGGACGCGAAGGCCCTTATCCTCCTTCTTAAAATCCCTTCTCCCTTGCCATGGACTATCAGGATGCAGGATTTGGCGTATGAGGAGAGAACCGCATTAAGCATGGACGTCGCCTCGTCGGATGTCTTCCCGTGGAGATCAAGGGTGTAGTCGAACTGGGAGGACACAGGCCTGCTGCTCCGTCCGCGCATCGTCTCAGGATGCCTTATTGTCTTTCTGTATCTGCGCATTTTCTATTTCCTCTTATATTTCGTCCAGGTAGGCGGGAAGAGCAGTATGTCGATCTCTTCCGCGTTTTCATCCTTGATATAGGCGAAGACACCACTGTCTGGCTTCATGTCGGTGAACTGGAACTCCCACTGGTTCCTCTTTGCGTCGAAGCGGACGGCTTTCAAAGGATAATCATACCAATGCTTTGATTCCTTCAGGAGCTCGGTCACTCTCTTGAGCATCAGCTTCTGCTTGCCGTCAAGAGCTATTTCAGTTTGCTTCAACTTGTCGGAGGCGGCTGCATCAGCGGCAGGCTGATTCGCTTCTGACTGAACTTCCGAAGGCGATGCTTTTCCTTTTGCAACAATATTCTGTCCTGCGGTGGCAGTCATTACATTTCTCTGGCTATCGCTTTTCTTCATCTGCTGTTCAGTTGGCATGATTGTTTCAGCCAGTACCTTTTTCTTTTCCACTGTCATACCGCCTTCAGGCATTGCAGCGGGTGTGCTTTTCGGGACTTGTGTAGCTGCAGGTGCGGGGAGCCCTTTAGCGGCCGGGGCAACGTCCATGGCATCTTTCCTGTTTGCCACGACTTCTTCCCTCATTTCAAGTTTCCTTGATTCCAAGGGGACTGCTTTTTCATCCTTTAGCATGCTCTTTTTCGCAGAAGCCGCCTTCATTGGAGCCATAGGCTTCTCCATCACCGTAGCGGAAGCCGGGGCAGACGGGGACATTACAGGAGCCGGAACTGCAGTCGGCGATATTTTAGGAGACGGGCGTTGATTCAGCTGTATCTCCTCCGTGCTGTAGTCTCCGGAGGTCTTGTTTGAAAGCCCTGTCTTCATCATCTTGCTGATACTGGGGGCGAAAATACCGGTTAAGATGATGACTATTGTTATTCCGGCCGCAAGTTCAAGCCAGGAGAATTTGATAATCCTTCCAGGCTTTTTATTGTCATTTTTTGCGCTGTTTAAGATTTTTTCATGGACTGCAGGATGAAGCGTGTCGTTGAAGGAATCCGCCTTCAGCGCGGATTCGGTCAGCGTCCAGATCTCCTTGAGCTGTTCGAACTCCTTCCTGCAGGTTTCGCAGGATGCCAGATGCGAATCAAGCGCGGACTTATCCTCCGCCGAAATCTCTCCGGCAAGGTGATCTGTCATCATTTTTGATATTTTTTCACAGTTCATGGTAAATCCTGGCACAAAGACACAGAGGCGTCCCGATGTCTATCGTAGAATCGGGATAAACTCCGGCACAAAGCATCTAAGGCAATTTGAACATGCCTTACGGCATTAACTACGAACAGATACGAATTAAATTTGTTTGTAGTTAAGCCCGTAAGGGCTGTTTTGATTAAACTTTTTCTATTTACTTTAAACATGATTTTAACCACGAAATACACGAAAATATTGATGATTTAACACTTTGTGCCTCTGTGCCTTTGCGTCTCGATGCTATTTCCCTTTCGCCTCTGCGTTGAACTCTTTGACAAGCTTCTTCATGGCCGTATGCAATATGAAACCTACGTTTGTCACGCTGATGCCCATGATCTCGGCAATCTCCTTGTAGCTTCTCCCGTGTTCGATCTTGAGCACCACGATCTCGCGGTCGCGCGGTTCAAGCTCCATTATCTTTTTCCGCGCCAGCAACATGGCTTCTTTCTTTTCAAATGTCCTGTCAGGCTGGTCGGTTCCTGCGAAATCCGCAATCTTCTCATCTATGGGTATCTCAAGCTGGACCCTTTTGGATTTCAGGTGGTCAAGGCATAAATTCCTTGTCACCCTGTAAAGCCAGGCTGGAAGATTTTCAATCCTGCCCTTGTCTTCCGTCTGCGAAATCCGCACATACCTTATGAAAACCTCCTGTACGATGTCCTTTGCCCCGTCGCTGTCGCGTATCAGGCGCGATGCATAGCGGAGCAGGGGGGCCTCGCGTTCGCGTATGACTGAAACAATTTCAGTCATTTCCCCGTTTCCAGCCTTTTCCTGCAAGGCGGCCGTTTCTGTACTCTGCGTTTCCATAACTAAGACGATCTGCTTCCTGGCTTATCGGGACAAACTCATCCCATTTGCTATGAATGTTATCCATACAAGACAATTTCAGATTATCCAATTCTTCGGACAATCTGAAATTTGAGATTCATAATATACCGCTTATTTCAATAATTGGCATTGGCCTGGAAAAAGCACTGTTCCAGGCAAAAGAGGCCGTTATTGCATATCTGCGGATTCCTTCCTGCCAGCAGGTTTCACTATCATGATGAGTACTGCCAGGCCGAGGATTATCACTAGTCCGGCATAGACTTCGGAGAAGTCGCGCCATGACACGTTCTTCTTGGCCTTGAAGGAAATCTGGGTCGGTGCGAACGGAGTCACTTCCAAGGCCCTCCTGAACTCGAGTTTCGTCCCGCCCTCGGGAATTGTCAGCCTTAGTGGATGGGGAACTGCCGCCGCCTGCTGCTGCTGCAGGAAGATCTTGTCCGATATTGTCTGCAGGTGGGTCACCTCGGTTCCACCAAGCTGCTGCTTTATGGCATTGAGGTCCTCTGTCTGGACCGCCTGCTGTACCGGCGCGTTCGCCATTTCGTCCTGGGAAATGGATTTGCCTTTCTTCTGTGCGGTCCTTCTGCTGAACAAGCCCTGGATGGAGTTGTCCCTCTGGACCTGCTGCCACTGTCCTTTCACATCGGCATTCAGTTCTGCATCGTTCAGGGACAGGTTTGAAGCGCTCTGGAAGTATTCGAAAGCCTCGCGTTTCTTGCCGGAAGCTGCGAACCTATTCGCCTCGTTCAGCATTGCCTTCGCATTTTTCTTGTTCTCGCTGTTGTACCTTTCATTGCCCTTGTCATAGTCCTCGAGGTTGATGTAGGTCAGCCCTGCCATCTCCCGGTCGAAATAATCCAGCGTCCCCCTGAACTTCGAATATTCGAAATCCTTCGGCAGATAAAGGTTCCAGCTCACATTCCTCAGTGGAAGGTTGAAGGACGGCCCGTTGTATATCTGGTTTTTGGCCGACCAGGATTTTGCCGTCTCAAGGGAATATATGATTTCAATGTTCTGGTCGCGCCCTGCGCCTGAAAGACCCTGCCTGAGCGGAATCAGCAGATTTCCCTTTTCCTGTGCGACGTCAACTGCCTGGTTGTCGATCAATACCGACCAGAGCGTGCTTCCTTCGGGAAGCTTCATCTCCAGGAAGTTCTGGTTGCCGTTGATCAGCGACACCTGGGCGGAAGTTATGACCCTGCCCTCCGGTGAGACCACGGAGCTTATGTTCACATTCCTGATCTGCGCCTTGAGCTGGTCGGCGGTCTTATGCCTTACCGCGTCGAGGATCACGGAATAGTCGTTGCCCACAGTACGGAAGCACATGACTGCATTTGAAAGGTAGTCGACCTTGAAGTATGCCGGGATCTTCCTCACGTCGAATTCGGAGATTTCGCCCTTCCTGTCCGAGAGCTTTACTTGCAGTGAATCATTCGACAGTACGGCAAGATAGCCTTTCTGAAGCTCGGTGCCTTCAGTAACCACCGGTGCGATTTTCACCTGCGTATTCTTTTCATACGGTATGCGGTAATGCGCCTGCAGCATGTATTTGCCGCTGACTTTCTGGTGTAGTTCTATTTCCCAGAGGTTTTTCCCGAGATCCTTCGGATCCGCCGTGTTCTCGCCTGAGAACTCAGGTGTTCCGGCATTTTCCGGAAGCCGGATCCTGAATGACTTCACTCCTGCGTTCTCTATCGAATAATGGAAATAGGCGTCATACTCTACGACTCCCTCGGTGACCTTCCCGATCTGCAGGACTTCCGCCTGGACCCATGGAGCTATTACGTCGAAACTCACCTTGAGCTCCCAGTCGGCGCGGACTATCGAGAACCTCTGCGCGCTTCTGTCGCGGTTCTGCGCAAACCCCTCCGTCTTGATCTCCAGACCCTGTCTTGAGACTACGTCCATCCTGGTTCCGCGTTCAAGGCTTATCGTCAGATCCCCCTTGTTCTTCTGGGCTCCGGCGACCGTGATCTTCGGGATGGTCATAGCCTTCTCACGCTTCCTTTCGGAAATGCTGAGTTCCAGATGTATGCTGGTCGTGCCGCAGATGCTCTTGTCGAAGTGGACAAGTATCCTGTGTACGCCCTTCTCGGAAATCTCATCCCAGTGCTGGACGTCGGAACCTGTCACCTTGTCGATCTCGTAGTTCTCGGGAATGTCGAGCGTCACCGAGAAAATTCCAGCCTTGGCTATTTCAAGATTCAGATCGGATGTCAGGACTGTCTTCTCCTCCTCGAATGAGACAGTGTAGTTCTCCTTCACTCTCAGCTCAGGTTCGACGGCGCTGGCCTTGACGGCTATGGAAGCCGGCGGCTTGTTGTAGCGGAACGCCTTCTTCAATGTCGGGCCGGCATCTGCGAACTTCGCAATGAAATCGTTGAGGTTGATGCTGTTGAATCCATCGAGCTTGTCATCTACAAGCACCTGCACGTTCGAATCCGCGCCCACGCCGAGTGTTCCATACTGCTTTCCTGCATCCTTCACGGACAATGTCCCTATCCTGGTCTCATACGGCAGATTGCAGTTCGCTATCTGCGTGACGACCAGGGCCGTGAAATTACCATGGTGCGGCTGGGAAAGGAAGACTTCAAGAAGATGGTTCTCCTCGACAAAACGCCATGCCCCGAGATCGGGTGCGCTGACGGACGTTACCCGCATGTTCTCCGGAACTTCGACTGCGAATTTCGCAGTTTCGCCCTGGGCCACCTGGAAGTTGAGATAGTATTTGATCTCGACGAATCCGCTTGCGAACTTCGCAAGGGCGTCTATGCTCGTGAACAGTACGGTCTTCTCCTTTTCTATTTTCCTCACCTGCGGTTTGAACTTGAACGAGACGCTGGCGCCGGGGACGAAGTTCGCCTGGGCCTTGCAGACATTGTTCTCTGTCACAGCCTTGAAGAACACCGCCTCGGGAGACGTGATCTCAATGTTCTCGCGGTTCGTCCTGACTTCCGTGGAATTGCGCAGGCAGGGCGGTATGGCAAGGGGGAAGTGGAAGTTGCCGCTTCTCTCCTCGACGACAGGAAGAAGGAACCCGACTTCAAATTCATATTCGCCGGAACTGTCGGCCTTCACCATGTAGTTGTTCCCGTTGCGGATTATTTCCAGTCCGGATATCTTCGGAGTGCCGCCGGTGAGTACGGCAGGTGCCGGAAGAAACACGATGCTTGCCCCCTTGTCTGCCTTTATCCTGTAGTGCGCCGTTCCGGTGATCACCTTGTCGTTGTCTGTGACCGCCGCTGAAATCTTGAAGTTGACATCCTCTATGGTTATTTCTCCGGCGGCCTGGCTGGAGAGGGGAAGGCACAGGCAGAGGATCAGGCACGCGGCCACCGCGCTGCGACATCTCCTGAAGACCATCCTCCAGAAGATGATGGTGAGGAGCAATGGAATGACTGATGCAAGTGCAAATGCGATAATCGCGTTCAGGTAGAGCCATTGCGAAAGGGCGTACAACAAGAACACTGTACCGGATGCAATCAGCAGCGGCTGTCTGATCCTGTCGGAGGAAAAAGCCCCTATGCCAAGCAGGACGAGGCCGAATGCCGCCATGACAAATGCAAACCCTGCTTTCAGGAAGGAAGATGCTTTCATGTCGGACATGTAGATCTCTATTTTCGGAGTATCCTGCGGAAGGCTGAACAATCTGGTGAATTCGCAGGAGTTCACTGGCTCCGGCAGGAATTCAGGAACCGCCCTGTGCATCTTCCGTTCAAGGAAGCCGAGGCTGGCGATCAATATGATTCCTATGACCAGTACGGAGACAGTTGTGACCAGGATCTTGAGGGAGCCTTTTGTCCAGCTCCAGACAAGTGCGGCGCCGATCAGCGTCAAGGCGAGCCATGGGACGACTATCAAGGGATTCATGAGACGGTTCAGCCAGACCGAGAACCTGGCGAGAATTCCTCCAAGCCCGATCCGCTGCGGATTCCGCATCGGCATCATGTTGCCGCCATATTCGGTCAGGTTGTAGTTTTCCGGCACTTCGACCGTCCATCGCGAGAACATGGTCTCAAGGCTGAGTACGGGCGCTGAAAGCTTCAGCTCCGCCGATTTTCCGAGTTCCCCGTTCTTTTCCGCGTAGGTTATTTCAACGGAGATGGGATCGTCGGTGTTCTTGTTCCTCGGCAGCGGAACCAGATATTTGCCGGCGGAAGATGATATGCGTTTTTTCTCGCCGTTGACTTTTACGGTCCACAGTTCTGATTTTGCCGGGAGCTCCATCGAGAGGAACTGGAGGGATGAATTCTTTATCCGGTATTCGGCGGTTGTGACAGCCTGGCCGTTGCGGTCAATCCTTGTCGTGAATTTCGCGTGGTCCACGGCTATGCTGATCATCTGCTGGGATGCGTAGCCCGATATGTTCATGTCTATCCAGTGAGGCGTGAGCGTGAACCTGTATGCCTTGAGGATGGGGTTCTGCAGGAAGACCTTGTATTCATCGGGGAGTTCTGACGATTCTATTTCAATGACGGCCTCGGATATCTTGCCAGCCGACACCTTCAGGTTCCTGGCGCTGGTGAGTGCGATGAAACCTGTTTCGGCGCCTGCTCCGACGGTGCTCAGGTCGCCCATCCGGTATTTTGTCTCCGCTCCGATGAGAGGAGTCTCGTAGGTCGCGAGAAGAGTGTAGTCGCCGAAGATCTTCTCCTTGAAATTGACCTGCCAGGTCTGCGATTCCAGGTTGTCCTCAAGAAGTTTCCAGTCAATTATATTCCCGCCGGTGAACTCGAGATTCTTCACGGAGGGATTTATCTTGAGCTGGATCTTGTCCATCGGCGCGCCGGACACATGATAGGTGAATATCGAGCTTCCGTAGATTGTCCCTTCTCCGACGGAGCCGATGTGGAAGACTTCGGAGACCATGTTGACCTGCTCGTGGACGACGGTCACCTTCCCCTCCCAGTCCTGATCCTTGAATCTCAGGTTGTGCTGGAGTCCGGGTTCGCGCAGCGGGGCGGAGCCCGTGGGATACTTGCGCAGGTTCTTCAGATCCCTGTCTTCGACGATTAGCGACAGCCCGCGGTTTGCCGCAAGCAGGATGTGCCCTCTCACGCTCTTTGCGCTTTCGATGAAGATTGCAGGTATCTGGGTCGACTGCAGGTTCTTCATGCTCTTCTCGAAGTTTATGAATACATCTGTTTTGCCTGTCGTGTCAGGGGCGAAGGGAATCTTGAGCCATTTCTTTCCGTCCTTCTCAAAGGTCTCATAGTCGTCCGACAGCGTGCTTCTTCCTTCGACGCGGTTCACTGTGACGTCATTCGAATACCTTATCAACAGTTCGCGCAGAGGGGCGTCCTTGATATCGAGGCTGCAGTTTGCCCTGAGCAGGAGATCCTCGTCCTTGAATGTCAGCACGTAGTTCAGGTCCACAGTATAATTCGGCATGATGTTGTCGGCGCTCGTGTCAAGGGAGTATTTCTCGCCTGAGAACTTGTAGGTGAAAAGGCTTTTCCTGGGAAGTTCCTTTGATCTCCTCCTGTTGTCCACGGCCGGGAACGAGCTGTTGTCGATCTGGTTGAGCCCGCTTGTCTTGTCGACGATCAGCTTGATGGCGCCGTTTGTGCCGAATGCGAGGTAACCGTCGAGCCGCAGCGCCTTCAATGGAACGACTGAAGGAAGGGAGAACTTGCTGGGGAAGTCAGGCAGTATCTTCTCGGATTCCACCGAGACGGCATATGAATCCTCGTAGTACTTGCTGAGCGTGACGACAAGCATGTTCCCGTTTTCCTTGTCCTCGCTTATCTTCCAGTCCTGGATGTTTTCGCCTGAAACGCTGAGGATGTTCAATCCCTGGCTGATCCTGATCTCCGGGCTGGAGAGCCTGCCCTGTATCACTGAATACATGAACAGGGAATTGAGTTTGACCGTGCCGGGAAAGACTTCGGCGACGGTCGTGGCCTGTACGCTTGTAACCAGGGTTGCGCTTATCTTCTCCACCTGGCTGCGCCAGTTCATGCGGAGATCCCCTTCGGGAGGCAGGACTGCCGTGAATATTGCGGCATCTGCGCCCGGGACATCCTTCTTTTCAAGATTGAGCCCGCCGTTGATTGCCAGATCCATGTCCTTCCTGGGACTCCTGATCTGGATTGAACGCGCGATCGCAGGGGCAAGCGCGAAACTGCATGTCTTTATGCCTTTCTTGATTTCAGCAGGAGGCATTATCTGCGTTTTGGCATTGTTGAGAGGCATTATGGAAGGTGCGTCCTCGACCTTCGCGGCAAAAGAGAACTTCACTTCGCACTTTCCCGGTTCCAGGCATTCCAGGACATACGCGCCGTCCTTGAAGACTGTCTTGAATTCGCCGCCGCCAAGCCAGAGGAATCCGCTGCCTTTGACGCTGACTTCGGATGACAATTCGGTTATCTTGCCCTGTGCCATGACAATGGAGCCGGCACTGGTGGTTTCAGCCGAGAAGGTCAGCATGAAAGTTATATTGTCGTCGTCTGTGATTTCTCCTTCCAGCTTGAGATTGTCGATGGTGAAGTTGTTCTTGTCCTGCGGCGGCTCCTCTGCATTGATGAGATGACAACTTAAAAATAGAACTAGACTTCCGACTACGGCAAAAAATCCTTTCATGGTATCCTCCAGAAATGTTTATATTTAGTTTTATTATAAAATTTTCTTGCGTCCGCAAGAAAATTTATTTTACATTTTTTATCAGTGAATACAGCTCGGAAACCTTCCCGTCGTTCTTGTAGTCTTCACCGAGCACTCCCTGTATCTGCCTCATGACATTGTAAGGATTCGCGATTCCAGGGACGTCGGGGAACCGCAGGAATTCCGCGAATTCCGCAACGGACGCCGCCAGCCTGAACCCGCAGGAAGCTTTCGCGAAGCTGGTCTTTACCTCATATAATGGCAGCATGAACTCCTTCTCCTCTATGTCCATCGTATCCGTCCTGCGGTAGCGGAGACGCACGATGCAGACGGATTCCGCCATCGGGTTTTCTATTGTGGCCTCTCCCTGCGGGAGCTTCTTGCCGAGCTTGAGTTCGTAGAGCGCGGTGACGGACTGTCCGGCCCCGACTTCTCCTGCGTCGACCTTGTCGTTCCTGAAATCAGCCTTGCTGAGCTGGCGGTTCTGGTAGCCTATCTGGCGGTACTGGTTCACGATCTGCGGATTGAACTCGACCTGTATCTTGACATCCCGTGCGATTTCGCGGAAACGGCCGGCGAACTCGTTCACGAAGACTTCCCTTGCGGAATCCTCATTGTCGATGAATACGTAGCTGCCATCGCCCTTGTTCGCGACTGTTTCGAGGAACTTGTCGTCACCCTCGCCACCGAGCGCCACTATGGTGTTTGTAACACCCATGTTCCTGGATGCTGACACCTTCGACAGGATTTTCTCGGCGGATTTGGAGCCGATGTTCGATATGCCGTCGGTAATGAGGATGACGCGGTTGTATGCTCCGGGCTCGTAGTTCTTAAGAGCGAGATCATAGGCCGTGACTAGTCCGTTTTCAATGTCCGCGACTCCCGCCGGCATTATTCCCTCGACAAGCCTGGATATGGTCTTCTTCTCGCTTGCAGGCATGTAGCCGGCAAGGTTGAAGACGCGGTGCGTACAGGCCAGTATTGCTATCTTGTCATCCGGCTTCATCTGATCGAAGAGGAGAGGGAGGGTTTTCTTGACCAGGTCCATCCTGCTTTCACGCGACATGGAACCGCTTGCGTCGATCAGGATGGTGAACACGGATGCGCGGCTTCCGTCGGGACCGATGTCGCGCGCCTTGACGCCCACCCGCAGCGTAAGGTCTTCAGGACGGAATACTGACGGTGCCATTTCGAGATGCACTGCAAAAGTCGAGTTTGAAGGTGAACGGTAGTGATAGTCGAAATAGTTTATGAATTCCTCGGGCCTGACGGAGAACGGATCCGGCTTGATGCCATCCCTCAGCTGTTTCCTCGCCATCGTGTATGAGGCTGTATCCACGTCGATCGAGAATGTAGAGAACGGCTTCTGCCTCGTAGCGCTGAACGGAATTCCATTCTTGAACTCCTTGGATTTTTCGTAGGCATATTCAAGCCCTTTTATTATCCCTTCCATTTTTCTCTGTTCGTCCGGCACATTGCATATCGTCAGCCTTCCAAGTTCAGAATCATAATTAAGTTTGCAGTATTCGCCGAACGCTATTCCCTTGCCCCTGAAATAATTTATAAGTTCTTCGTTGCTGCCGCCGATCTCGCGGAGGACTTCCTTTTTGACTGGATACAATCTTGTCTCCATGGAATCCAAAGGAATAGATTCTTTTAACTTCTTGGCCGGCTTGTCCTCAATCGACAGTAACCCATCATCCGCTTTTTTCTCTCCAGCTTCTACGGATGCGGACCCGCCATGTTTCTTAATGGCTACCGCTTTTCCGCCCCTGGATCTTCCTTCCATTGCACCGGGAAGGACAAGAGGTGAATTTGAAGGGGCTACCGCAAGGACGTTTGACATCGGCACGCTGGGTGAGGCTGGAACCCCGACTGAAACGTCGGACGTGGTCGAGCCTATGTTGACGCTCTGGGATTTAGCATTCTCCGCCGGACCTTCAACTTCTATTGTCGTATCCGCCTGCTCGATTTTCACTTCAGAAGGCGCTATTTCCTGCCGCATCACAGCAAGTTCTTCTCCTGCCTCGGAACTTTTATTCCCGCTTGTTCTTTCTAGTGCAAAAGCCTTGGAAGCTCCAGTTTTTGCAGGTGCTTCGCCTTCCTCCAATCCCATCGCCCTTTTATATTCCTTTTGCAAACCAGAGACTTCTTTCTTGAGCTTTTCAATTTCCTTCTTGTCGCTTGAAGCGGCTCCTGTATATCCCGAAGCATGGCCATTGACAAAGCCGGCAGAGACATCCTTGGAGCGTTCACCCAATGCCACTGCCGCGGGTTTTGCTGGTTCCGGTACGCTTGGGGTAGTTGCTGCAGGCACGGCTTTTTTGGCGGATCTGTAGCCGTATGCCTTCGCTGCCGGTGCCTTCTGAACTTCATCAATGCGGGAAACTTCGTCTTTGTCAGAGTCGGCTGCCTTGTCGTAGAGGAGCACTTCGTTGCCGGGTTTAAAGAAATCTGCAGGCCCGGAGGTAGGAGCAGACTGTGCGACTACCCGCTCGGACGGCTTCGATTTTTTAGCCGGAGCCGCTGCTGCTTCTTCTTTGGATGAGAATAAACTGGGAAATTCTGGCCAGCTGCTGCCTTTCATAACTATGTTGGAAAAAGACATGCTCTCATGACCATGTTTGGATTCTCCCGCTGGTGCAGCAGCAGGAGCAGACTGAGGCTGGGCAGGCCCGGATCTTGTCACTCGTTGGCCAGGTCCGCTTTCATCAAGCTCTCTTAGCAGGTCCTCAGATTTTGTTCTGACGTCAGCTTGTGCTTCAGAAGCTTCGGTGCCGCTGCTAAGAGTGCTTACAGCACCAGCGGCTTTCTGTTCAACATTTTGAGCAAGATCTTTGCAATAGAGGGCAAAGTCTCGGTTTGAAGATCCCATTTTCCTGTTTGCTACGGAATATACCCCTATCAGGATTGAACCGAGTATCACGCATATGGCAATTGAAGCAGCAATTTCAAGGAATCTGAATTTGATGGTGTCAGATTTTTTTGATGATTCTAGCGGTCGGGGTTGGCTGGCGCTGCTGACAATATTCTGATGACGGTCAGATTTCAGAGTATCATCAAAAAAATCTGCCTTCAGCGCGGACTCGGTCAGACTCCAGACCTCCTTGAGCTGTTCGAACTCCTTCCGGCAGTTTTCGCAGGAGGCGAGGTGGGCGTCAAGTGCCGCCTTATCCTGGTCGGAAAGTTCCCCGGCCAGAAAGTCCGTCATCATCTTTGAGTATTTTATGCAGTTCATAGTAAATCCTGGCACAAAGACGCAGAGGCGTCCCGATGTCTATCGTAGAATCGGGATAAACTCCAGCACAAAGCATCTAAGGCAATTTGAACATGCCTTACGGCATTAACTACGAACAGATACGAATTAAATTTGTTTGTAGTTAAGCCCGTGAGGGCTGTTTTGAGTAAACTATTTCTTTTTACTTTAAACATGATTTAAACCACGAAAGAGGCGAATCGCAAAATAGGATGATTCAAAAACTTTGTGCCTCTGTGCCTTTGCAACTCTGTGCCTCCGCGGTTACCTCCCTTTCGCCTCTGAGTTGAATTCCTTTACAAGCTTCTTCATGGCCGTATGCAAAATTAGACCTACGTTTGTGACGCTGATGCCCATGATCTCCGCGATCTCCTTATAGCTCCTGCCATGTTCGAGCTTGAGTATCACGATCTCGCGGCCGCGCGGTTCAAGCTCCATTATCTTTTTACGCACCAGCATCATGGCTTCTTCCTTTTCGAACGTCCTGTCAGGCCGACCGGATCCTGCGAAATCCGCAATATCATCTGCGGTCTCATTGTCGCGGGTTGGCCTTCCCGCATGCCCGGGCAGTGGGGCCTCGTGTTCCTTGATGATTTCAATTATTTCTGCCATCGGTTCCAGCCCGGAGCCCGTCCCTTTTCCGCTATTGCCGCTGTTGTTGCCCTTTTCTGTCTTCATAATGAATGACGAATGGATTGCCAGTTTATTAGAGGATTCCTCAAAAAGTTTACTTTATATTAGCAAAACAGCCTATTCGAGTAAGCGTTAAGCTGCCTTTTGTCCGTAGGCAATTGGACATATTTTGTTAAAGTATGCCACTTTCGCCGAAAGTGGCTCGAGGCTCTTTCGGCGAAAGAGCCATACTTGAATGCCTTAAAAGAGGCCGATATGCCAAGCTTAACGCTTACCTATTTGACGGCAGGAACGGTCGCCGGATTTGCCGGAGCAGCGGGAGTGCTCTTCGGAGCGTTCTTTTCCCTGGCCTCAAGGGGATCATACATTTCAGCGCGTTTTATCATGGTGTCGCTTTTCCAGAACTCTTCGAAATTCCTGGAGAATTTCTTGAAGTCGACGCCTTCCCAGGCCTTGTCGGTCGCCTTGTCCTCATCTTTCAATTCAATGAGCGCGTCATAGTATTTTGCCGGGATTTCAGCGTAGTTGTTTTTCTCCTTCATGACAGGCGCCCCTTTCTGGAGGAAGAAAATAAGGCCCCATGCAAGGGAATAACTTGTTTCCTTGTTGCCGTAAAACTGCTGGTATCCGAGATGGATGAAGTTCTCGATGTTGAAATTGCCTCCTGCAAGCTTTTTCATCTGTTCGGCGCGGTTCGTAAGGTCTATCTTCACCTTGTTGCCGGACTTGAAGTCGATCCCCTCGAAAAAGCAGGCGTTCCCTTCGTTGAACCATGCCGCCGAATGATTTTCATTGGCCGCGTAGAAGATGTACTGGTGGAAACCTTCATGAAAAGCTATGTCGATCATGATCTTGCGGTTGTCGGACTGGCTCCCCCAGTTCATCGGCGAGATCGCAAGCTCCTTCTTGTCGGCCATCCATATTCCGGCAGACCATTTCATTTCAGAGGGGATGTAGGAAATATATTCATCCCTTGATTCAAAGACCTTGCAGACGCTTACCGCCTTGAGCGGAGCTTTCAATGGGTAGAACTTCACGAATGCGCTCCGGCTCTTCTCAAGGTTCAGCTGGAGGTCGTTGATAGTCTTCTTGTTCTTCAGGTTTGACACGATGATGAAACTCTCAGTTTCCAGATACCACCAGTCCTTCAGGTTCCTGATGTTCTGGATCACCTTCTCCTTGCTCTGGATGTATTCGTCTGAATAATCCTTCTTCTTCACCGTCTTGGTGGTTGTCATCTGCTTGTCCTTGTCATCAGTCTTCTTTGGCGGGAAGAATGTAAGTGACTGCAGGGACTGCAGTATGACCTTGGAGCCCTTTTCAATGTCGGCATTGCGGCCGAGCTCATAGATTATGACGTACCTGTCATTCGGCCTGTCGGAACATACGGCCGTGTAGATCCGTCTGGTGGCGTCCTCAGTGGCGTCTCCTGTATAATAACGGGAGATCTTGTTTTTTTTCTGTATATCTTTCTGTATGGCCTCGCCTTTGGCATCCTTCAACTTTCCGTTTCCGATCTGCTTGATCCATTCTGCCACAAGGGTGTCGTTCCAGTCAGGTTTTGCCTCATTTTTCCATTTGCCATAATCATCCTTTAATACAAGGCCCTGGAAGACGGAGCGTACGCCGGTCGGAGGAGGGAGAGTCATCTTGATAATGGAAATCATGTCCTGGTTGCTGCCCCAGCTGCCCACGTACTGGTCGTGGAGCCACAGTTCGGCGGGATTATACACGTCGAACTTCTCGCCTTTGCCGTTCTGGATCTTCTTGTTTTCGATGGCAGGCAGGGGTTTCGCGACGGCATCCTTGAAGAGCTTTACCTTTATGCCCTCGGAATTTATGGTCTCTTCAAGGCCGATCTTCGTGACGTATGGCTTGTCCTCGCCTTTCCTCCTGTCCGCAGACATTGAAGCCAGGGGGAGGCTGATCAAAATCAGGAAAGTCAGAAATTTAACCGTATAATTCATTTAAACTCCTGTGTTGTTCTGGAATATAGCGGTACTCCATCGATTTGTCACCACAGTCTACATGCTATTTACCATATTTTAAAGCTTCCATTTATGACGTGCTGGTTTTGTTTGAAATAGGATATAGATTATAGGCCGTTGAATTTCCCCATAAATCAGAAAAAGGCTGTTTATGAAAAAAGACAAAAATATTCTCTGCATAGGTGCCGGATATGTCGGCGGACCGACCATGGCTGTCATTGCTTCAAAATGTCCTGACTACAAGGTCACCGTGGCGGACATAGACGAGAAGAGGATAAATGCCTGGAATTCCGACAAGCTCCCGATATATGAGCCGGGACTTTCTGAACTCGTCAGGAATGTCCGGGGGAAAAGGCTTTTTTTCACGACGGACATTGCAAAGGGCATCAAGGATGCCGGTATTATTTTTGTAAGCGTGAACACGCCGACCAAGACTTTCGGCGAAGGCGCCGGCAAGGCAGCAGACCTCCAGTACTGGGAGAAAACGGCCCGGGCCATAGTTGAGCATGCGGAGGACAACAAGATCGTCATTGAGAAAAGCACCCTGCCGCTACGTGCCGCCGAGGCGATGCACAGGATCCTCCATTCCAATACTAAAGGACTTGACTTCGACGTCATTTCCAATCCTGAATTCATGGCCGAAGGCACGGCGATCGACGACATGCAGAATCCTGACAGGGTCCTCATCGGCGGGATGGAGACGGCCAGCGGCAGAAAAGCCGTTGAAAGAATTGTGGAAATCTACGCCCACTGGGTTCCGAGGGAGAGGATTCTCTCCACCAACGTCTGGAGCAGCGAACTATCCAAGCTCGTCGCCAACGCCATGCTCGCACAGAGGATCTCTTCAATAAACAGTATTTCCGCGCTTTGCGAGAAGACAGATGCCAATATCAATGAAGTGGCGAAAGCCGTTGGAATGGACAGCCGTATAGGCCCTAAGTTCCTCAAGGCCAGTGTCGGGTTCGGAGGTTCCTGCTTCAAAAAGGACATCCTGAACCTCGTGTATCTCTGTGAATATTACGGCCTGCCTGAGGTCGCCGCCTACTGGGAGGAAGTCGTCAAGATAAATGATTTCCAGGAAAGAAGATTTGTCAAGAACATAGTGAAGAACATGTTCAATACGGTGGCCGGCAAGAAGATTGCAGTGTTCGGTTTTGCATTCAAGGCCGACACCGGTGACACCCGCGAATCCCCCGCCATCTATGTCAGCAGGATGCTTCTTGATGAAAAGGCCGAGCTTGCGATCTGCGATCCCGAGGCCCTGGATAATGCGAAGAGGGATCTTGCGGATGACAAGGGCAAGTTCGAGTTTGTGAACGACCCCTACAAGTGCGCAAGGAACTCCCACGCCGTCCTCATCCTTACTGAATGGAGCGAGTTCAGGAAACTCGACTACAGGAAGATCTATGCGTCAATGGAGAAACCCGCCTTCATATTCGATGGCAGGAACCTTCTCGACCACAAGGAGCTTTTCAAAATCGGTTTCAATGTATTCCCGATCGGAAGCACCAAGTTCACTCATCTGAAGTAGGTACGGGCTTTAGCCTGTACCATTCTGGATTCCTGGGACAGCATGGAAGAGATTTCTGCTGGTGAACTACTTCTTCGCAGGTATTTCATGGGAGAAGAAGAGTATTTCCGAACTGTCGAAGGCGCCCTTGTGGTTCTTGAAACCTTCCTTGAGGGTCGTGCTGTTGTAGTTCCTGGTGCCAGCCTGAATAATGTCCGGCCCTTCGGTGGCTATCTGGGACTCGTTTTTCGTGCAAGGTCTGATGATCACTATGTGCCCCGGTTTCTGGAAGTCCGGATTCCTCCATACCGCCACCACAAGGTTCCCCTGGTTTGCAAGTTCCTGCGCCTCGGTCGGAAGAAGAACCTGGTTCCAGTCCTTTTCCGGACCCTTGTCCAGCAGCCAGTCGTACTGGGCGTTTGAAAGGAGGACGGTTGAGTGTTCAGGAGGACAGAGTATGTAGATGCCGAGTCTTGCGCAGGCCGCAGCTACAAACGAGCTGCAGTGGGTATTGATCTTCTTGTCGACCGCCGGTGCCGGCTGCGGTTTTTTATTCTTGGGATCAGTGGATGGGACCATGTTGGCAGGGTCATCCTTCTTTGTACTCAGTTCCCCTGTCTGCCAATCAATCTGCTGACCCGAGGAAAGCCACTTCCTGTCAACCTGGAGACCATCAAGGAACTTCGACAATACCTGCCCCTTGTCGGTGATTTTTATCTGGGCGCCAAGCAGTGCCCCCTGGAGGATGATCACGGATATTGCTATGAGTTTGCGCATATGTTATTTTTCCGTCGCTCTTCCAGAATTGAAAGTCCTTACCAGTTCGGCAAGCCGGCTGCATTCCCTGATAAAATGGGCGGATGTGGAAATCTTCGGACAGAATATGACCGGACCGCGGTATGATATTTTTTCGAACACCTCGAACCAGTTCGCGATTATCTTTTCAACCAGGAGGTTTCCGGCCTCAGGCTCATATATGAAGCGCACGATGTTCATGTCGAACCTATACCACCTGAGCAGATCCGCTAAGTTTGCGGACTTCTGGATTTCGTGGGGGTAGATGTCAGCCGAAAAACGTATTCCGCCGTACATCGTCTCCTTCAGGAACGTGAAATAATCCTCCGATGTCGCCGGAGGAGGCATCGGGATCCTCGACGGTATGCACAGGCAGATGCCTTCCTTATGTAATGCAGGCGTCATTTCCTTGATGAATCCAATCAGTGAGTTCTTTTTTTCCTGGTTCGTTACAGCAAGGTCGATGCCAAAGTCGATCGAAACGTTGCTGCACGGGAAGCCGGATATTATTTTAAGCAGGAGCCCGAGCTGTTTTTTAATCTTGTCGACGATCTTCCTGTCCTGCCCGTATATGCTCCTGGCCACAGGGAGGGGCAGGGGTTCCTTGACGTTGATTATATCAAGTCCGGCGGACTTGAATTCATCTGAAATATTCTTCACGTCAAGGAATTCACCGGGTATTTCCGCGCAGGAGAAAACCTTGGGATTGATGTGCTCCAGCGTCGCCTCCCAGTCCTCCGGACCGTAGACATAGCTGATTCCAAGCTTGTTGACCAGTCTCTTGTTTTTCATGCTTACTTCCAGCCCATGGATGATTGGATTAATGGATTGCTGGATGGTTGGGTATGAAGGGCATGGGAATAATAAAAACCGATGTGAAATCCATGAAATAATTTTTCAGATGTTTCCATGTCTTCTCGCATGTTTTGTATCCCGTTGAATTCAAACCCATTCATCCAATTATCCAACAATCCAATCACCCTATAGTTTTTCCGGTGGTTGGTTTTTAGAGCTGCCAGCCGGACTCCCTGAGTGAATCCATGTCCAGTTTTGAATTCTTCTTTGAACCGCCGGAAGCTTTCAGGTATCTCAGTATGTATTTCCCGATAATGTCGGTTTCAATGTTCACAAGGTCTCCGGGTTTTCTCTCAGGCAGCGATGTCATTCCCATGGTTGTCGGTATGAGATGCACTGAAAAATAGTCCTTGCCGGCCTCAACCACGGTCAGGGACACTCCATCAATCGCAACGCTGCCCTTTTCAACGAAGTATGGTGCCAGTTCCTCGGGGAATTCAATAGACAGCACCCAGTCGCCGCCTTTTTTCCTGAGACTTTTGACGGGGCAGGTGGTGTCAATGTGGCCGGATACCATGTGCCCACCAAGGGAATCGCCGACTGAAAGGGCTCTTTCAATGTTAACCTTTGATTTTTTAGGAAGTGACCCAAGGTTGGTCTTCTTCAAAGTTTCTTCAAGCACATGGAAGACGATGCTGTTTCCTGAACTCTCCTCCAGCGTGAGACATGCGCCATTGACGGCGATGCTCTCGCCCCTGACTGGGTTCCTGAGGGGGGAATCGAGTTCAATGACAAGCTTTCCCGCCTTGCCGGCAAGCTTCCTGTCTGCGATCTTCGCAACTGTCTGTACTATTCCTGTGAACATATATTTTCAGACTTTCATGAAAGTCCGAAAATATATATCATGAAGAAGAATTAGCCAGTATAAACGCTGTAATATTCGGGGGTGATGCTTTGGTTGTCGGTAGTTTGATGTCAGGCCAAGTGAGCATTGAGCGGCATTTAGTATGTCGGGATTAATCCCGACAATTGGCGGGTTAAAACCCGCCATACTTATTTAGTGTCTTTTTTCTCCAAGCTTCAAATAGGTTTCGGCTGTATGGTCTGAGAGGACAGCATCGTTTTTGAATAAATTGAAGATTTCCCCAATGTATCTAAAATATGACCATTTTCAGGATCTTGAACAAGGGCTTTCTCTGCATGTGACTTCGCATCATCAAGCTTTATCCCTTGTCCCGACAGGAAATATTCCTTTCCTTGCACAAAAAGCCAAAATCCATGGCTGTCTATGTGCGTGACTTCAATTGCCGAAGTGGTTTTTCCAGGCATTTCTAATGTCGTTTTCATCTATTATAATACATTATTGGCAGGGAATTTCAAAGCCATGTGCTTTCCCTGAATCATCATGTCAAGAATTGGCATATTGCATCAAATGGAAATGGCAGACATAAATGATTGACGTTTTTCTGGAAAAGCTTGGTTCATGATATATTTTTGTCCGCAAGGACAAAAATATCCGCAGGAGAAAAATATGGGATTTCCGAAAAAACTTGTCGTGGCCATCAGCGGTGGAGTCGATTCCAGCGTCGCAGCTGCAATGTACCGCGAAAAGGGCGTGGAACTTGTCGGTGTCACGCTCAAGATGCGTTCATGCGAGAACATGCCGGACAAGCGTAAGTCCTGCTGCGGGATCGAGGACGACATGCATGCGCGCGGTGCCGCCGACAAGCTTGGCATCCCCCATTATTTCCTGAATGTCCAGCAGGAATTCGAGGAGAAGATTCTCAGGAAGGCATGGCAGGAATATGCCTGCGGAAGAACTCCTAACCCATGCGCCTTATGCAACAGATACCTCAAGTTCGGGACACTCATCGATTATGCCCTGAAAATCGGAGCCGAGGGGATAATAACCGGGCATTACGCTGTAATAGAAGGTGATACTCTCCGTCGCGGGGTTGATGCTGGAAAAGACCAGACATACTTCCTTTTCGGACTTACTCCCGAGCAAATTGGAAGATCCTTCATGCCTCTCGGTCCCTTCAAAAAAAGCGAAGTCCGAGAAATGGCCCGCAATTTCGGCCTGCCGAACGCCGAGAAGACTGAAAGCCAGGACGCCTGTTTCGGGTACAAGGACGAGACTTTTGCCCAAACCCTCCAAAAGTTGTTCAAGGGCGAAAGCAAAAAAGGCCATTTGAAGGATATGAACGGAAAAATCCTTGGAGAGCATGATGGAATCCACCTTTTCACTATTGGACAGCGGAAAGGGCTTGGAATCGCCCTCGGCGCCCCGGCATATGTCATCAAGATTGACCCCGAAAGCGGGGATGTCTTTGTCTCAATGGATGAAGAGGCTCTTATGTGTAACACTCTCATGGCGAAGGATGTGAACTGGCAGGTTGCGGATTTCGCAGGCAGGGAATTCAGATGCCTGGCCCAGATCCGCTACAGGAGCAGGCCGGTGCCTGCATTGGTCAGCCCCGCGGTTGACGGAGGGGTCAAAGTATGTTTTGACACACCGCTGCGGGCGGTTACAGCCGGTCAGGCCGTAGTTTTTTATGAAAAAGACATGCTTTTAGGGGGTGCTTGGATTACCTGATTGAGGCTGTAACGACAAAAAAACGCTATATAATAGGAAAAATTGTGTTTTAGAAGTATTTTTATTTGAAAGGCGTGATAAATTCCAATCTTTCATGTTTTATAATCCTTATGAAAATCTGAGTCATTAATAACAAGTCGTTTGTGATCTGGAGGAATTTGGTGTCTAAAGTTTTTGTTACAGGAATAACAGGTCTTATTGGAAGTGCGTTTTCAGCTATGCTTCTCGAACGTAAGGAGAAGCTGGAGATTATCGCCCTTGCAAGGGGTACAGATATATTGTCCGCCAAAAAAAGGGTCAAGCAGATAATCCTGGACCAGTGCGAGTTCGACGGCAGGTCAGACCTTGCTGAGTCGATATTGAAGCGCATACTTGTGATTGACGGTGACATCTCATCCGTGGACGGGGCGGAGCTGCTCAGGAAACTCAAGGACGTAGATATCTTCTTCCATTGTGCCGCCGACGTTAATTTCGGCAAGGATCCCGAAGGCAGGACCCTCAAGACAAATTATGAAGGCACCAGGAAAATGCTTGATCTGGCGCACAAGCTCAATATCAAGGCTTTCCATTATGTCAGCACCGCCTATGTAGCCGGCAAATACAAGGGCAGGGCTATCGAGGACGGCCTTGTGGCCGGGGATTTCAACAACTCGTATGAGAAAAGCAAATTCATGGCGGAACAGCTTGTCAGGGCTTCCGACATCCCGTTTACCATATATAGGCCTTCAATTGTCGTTGGCAGGGTCCGTGACGGAAAGATCAGGAAGCCTCTGGCGTTCTACAGGGTTCTTGAATTCATGGCCAAGCTCAAGAAGCACCGCTGTTCTAAAATGAAGATCAACCCGGTGGAAAAAGTCTCCCTCAAACTCAGGCTCAAGGCGCCACCGTCCGACAAGATCTATTTCGTCCCAGTCGATTATGTACAGAAATGCATCGTTGAAATATTCCTTAACAAGTCCGTCAGAAACAAGACCTACCATATAACAGGCGACAGCCCGGTCTCCACCAGGATGATTGAAATCGCCGTAGGCAGGGCGCTTGGAATAACCGGGGTGACTGTTGAAGCCGAAGTCGACAATCCGAACCAGGACGAGAGGGTCGTGCAGAAATTCCTATCCGACTTCCTTCCGTATTTCTCTTCGCAGATAACTTTCGACGTCAAGAACATCAGCGAGGTCATGGGACACCCTTCGGCCGAATGGATAATGAACACGGACAATCTCGAAAAGATCATCCATGGCTTCTATGCGGAATATTATCCCGCCCTTGTGAAGAGCTGATTTCCGAATCGGAATTCGATACTTGTAGATTGATACTGGAATCTGGCATTTGGATTTTATAAAATCCCCTCAAATCCAGCATCAGGCATCCAGCATCAAATATCGAAAATCGTGTTCTCCCTATCTCCCCTTCCTAATCCTCCAGATCAGCGACAGTATGAAGAAGCCCATCGAGATCAGCACGATCGTGGCGCCTGTCGCAGTCCCGCAGTAATATGAACTTATAAGGCCTGAAATTCCGGACACGAGGCTGATTCCGACGGCGATCAGGGTATAGCTTGAAATGTTCCTGGCAATGTTCCTGGCGGCGGCGGCAGGCAGGATGAGCATGGAATTTATCACAAGAAGCCCTATCCACTGGATGCTGACCGTCACCACCAGCGCGACCGTAAGCGAAAATATGAATTCCACAAGCCAGACGTTTATGCCGCGGCTCTGTGCCAGGGAACGGTTCAGGCTTACCAGGAACAGCTTGTTGAAATACAATATCCAGAGGAGGAGGACGACGCCGAGGGTTATTGCAAGCCTTATGGTCTCTCCGGTTGTTATAGTGAGAATGTCGCCGACGAGGAATTTGGAATATTTGTTTATCCCTCCGTATTTTGAGAGGATCACTATTCCAAGCGCTACGCTGAAAGCCATGACAAGTCCGACTATCGTGTCGGTTGATGCCGCGCTGTATTTGCGGAGGAGCGTTATGATTCCTGTGAGGAACGTTGCAAATATGATCATCGGCCAAGTGGGATCGGCAAGCCCGGCGACGGCGCCAATCGCTATGCCGGTGAGGGCGGCATGGCCAAGGGCTTCCGAGAAGAACGTCATCTGGTTGTTGATGACCATGCATCCGAGAAGGGCGAAGAGTGGCGACACCAGGATTATGGCAGTCAGGGCGTTCCGCATGAAATCATACTGGATCCATTCGAAAGATAAGTTGAATATTGAATCCATATATGTCCTTTCTTGCTTCGTCCCTTCAGGACGGAACAATCTCTTTTATAGTACCTATGGTTGAACCCATAGGCTTTATCAGTATACGCTTTCAGCGTTGAAATCAATATCAGGATTGTTGCGTGGTTCCCTATAGAAAAACGCACAGCCAATAATGGCTTAACAAACATTTAGATCAGTAGAACTTTAGAACTTTAGAACTTCCCCCCCCAGTCTTCCGTCATCTGTTTGCTGTCCTCAGCTTTCTTTCCGCTGCAGTTCCCGCAGGTCGGACAGTCATGCCTTCCAATCAGCCGCAGTTCCTTTTCAGGTGTTTTTGCGGGCGGTGAATAATCAAACCCGAATATCTGTTTCAATTCAGGCGAAGCCATTACTTTTTCAGGAGCGCCGTCGCAGAGGATTGTCCTGTTCAGGAGTATCATCCTGTCTGCGAACTTCGCAACTTCCGCGATGTCGTGGGAAATCAGGAAGATCGAGAGGTCGTACTCCCTCCTGATGCGGGATGCGATCCTGTAGAAGACTTCGATTCCGGCCTTGTCCACTCCTGCGATCGGTTCATCGAGGAGCAGCAGGTCGGGGATGGGGCTCAGCGCCATGGCGAGCATCACCCTCTGGAACTGTCCGCATGAAAGCTGGGAGATCTTCATGCTGGCGTATTCCTCGGCTTCAACCATCTTGAGCATCTTCAAGGCGTTCTTCTTTGCCCCGTAGATGTGTCCGAACCATAGGGGATACCGCGAACTCAGGGAGAAGAAAAGATCAAGGACGCTGACAGGCGCCGTCTTGTCGATGTCAAGTTTCTGCGGAACATAGCCAATTCTCGGCTTTCCAAAGGAGGAGCCGTCCGAATGTACGAAATGGAGTTCCCCCCTGTGCGGGATCTCCCCAATCATCGCCCTGAGCAGGGTGGTCTTTCCTGCGCCGTTGGGCCCGATGATCGCGGTGAGCTCCCCGCAGTGGACGTGCAGGTTGATGTCCTTCAGTATCGTGCTTCCCCCTATTGAAACACCGAAACCGTCAAGACGCGTGCAGCACCCCCCACACGGAGGATGGATGACGCCCGGACTGCTGTTTTCAGACGGCATATTCATTTCAACGCTTCCTTGAGTGTTTCAAGGTTCTTCTCCATTATCTTCAAATAGGCGTCAGCCGAAAGCGGTCCTGTCACAACCGGATCCAGAACATAAAGCCTGGCCCCCGTCTCGCGGGCGATGGTTTCCGCGCTTTTTGCCGAATATTGAGGTTCGATGAAAATCACTTTCACGTTCGTTTCCCTTATAAGGTCGATGGTACGTGCCATCTCCCGGGCGTCAGGATCCGATCCCGGCTCGCGTTCGACTACGGCGGCTATGTTCAAACCGAATTCCTTCGCGAAATACGGGAACGCTTCGTGGAAGGTTATGATGCCGCTCTTCTTCATATCCTTGAGCGAGGCGGATATCTTCTCCCTCATCTGCTCGAGTTTCCCAACATAGGCATCAGCGTTCCTCCTATAGCCCCCGGCGTGCTTCGGATCGTACTTTGAAAGCCCCTCGGCAATGTTCTTCACTTGTCTTATATGGAGGCTGACACTCACCCAGACATGGGGATTGGCTTCATTCCCGGTCTTGATCAGATCGATCCCCTCGCTGGCGTATACGATCTTCAGATCCGGTTTCGACTTGATCACCTTCTCAAGGAACGATTCCATGCCTGCGCCGTTTACGACGAATATGTCGGTCCCGGAAAGGGTCTTCAAATCATCGGGGGTGAGCTGGTAGTCGTGCAGGCATCCGCTGACCTGACGGGTCATGTTCGTTGCGCTGATGCCGTCGATGTTTTCCGTAATATTCAGGACGGCGATATACATTGGATAGAAAGATGTCACTATCCTGGTCTTCTGATCCTGTCCGGACACGGAACCGGAAAAGATCAGGCTCAGGCTCAAGAAGAATATTTTCAGTCCGGGTACATTCTGGCACCTGACACCAGACACCTGATTTCTTTTGCAATTTTCTCCGCTCATTTTCCTGAAACACTCCCTGTCCTTTGGCTTTTAGGATGGTTGTTTGTCTTCCTGTCACCCTTGCATACGATATGTGTCGCATGGCAGTCGTGGCACTGTTCGATGGCATGGCTCTTGTTGAATGAATCCCAGTGCTTCCGCTGGTCGGGGGTGAATATCCCGGTCCCTCCGCACAGGGGGCAGATGTTGTTCAGCGCTGAAAGTATCGCCGACCTGATGAATTCAGAGCGGTTGGGCACGCTGTTGAGCGCTTCGAGGAGGGGGCCGTCCACCTTGAACGTCATTACTACGTCTTTCTTCGCCATGAAAAGAATCTCCTCGTTTTTTTTATTACGGTATTACAAAATAATACTTTGTCAAGTCCGGCTGATGGGAATCATGCACGCATGGCAGCGTTGGAAATCATTTGGACGCATGCATTCCATCTTTGGTTTACGACTTGAAAAAAGTGGAATTCATGGCAGATTCCCATCATTGAAACAACGAAGGAAAGGGGAGGCCTGTAATATGAAAAAACTGATGTTGGTGATTGCTGTTTTCTTCTGCGGCGCCGTTCTGGTTTCCGCACAAGGGCAGGTCAAAGCGGCCGCGCCTGCGGCGCAGCCGGAGAAAAAGCCGCTTGATCAATGGACGTTCTTCCAGATTGGTTTCTTTCCGGGAGTTCCCGAGAGCACAAAAAACTCCAATGTCTGCGGGTTGAAGCTGGGATTTCCCATGGTGGATGGATATGGCCGGGTGGGCGGTGTTGAGCCTTCGCTTTTTTACAGTGGCACAGATTACGTCAAAGGCGTCCAGGCGACATTGGTCGGCCCTTCCATCGGCCAGGAAATACTTGGTGTCCAGACCGCCTGTGTTGGTCCGACGATCGCAAAGACGGTACACGGCCTCCAGTTGAGCGGTATGTTCAATCTCGCCGACGACCTGCTAGGTTGTGGACTCGGAGTTGCGAATATCGCAAAGAGCATGGCCGGATTCCAGATAAGCGCCGTAAACGTTTCTGAAAAGGTCGTTGGTGGCCAGATAAGTGCTGTAAACGTTTCCGGGATGGTCATCGGGGCCCAGGTAAGTGCAGTAAATTTTGCCAATGATGAGCTCAAGGGCGCCCAGATTGGCGTAGTGAACTACAGCAAGAAGAACGGCTGCCAGTTAGGACTTTTCAATATCATAGAGGACAGTCCTCTTCCGTTCACAATAATCTTCAACATCAAATTCTAATTGGTGTCCTTGCTGGACCAAAGACTAAAGAGAACAATTTAAGGAACCGCCGGATACGGATCCGTATGTCCCGGTGGCGTGAGAGGACGGGGAGTTATGTCTCCCCTCCTGCTCGATATCATATGGGAATTGAGCCGACACCCAGCATGTCCGCGGATTTCGCAAGAGTCTTGTCGGATGTGGCGATTGGAATGTTATTGGAGAATGCGATTGCGAGATGTAGAGCATCAAGGGGCCTAAGGCTGTTGTCAAAATTTGAAATCCAGTTTCTTGCAATGGCATAATGAGATGATTCAAGCTGCAGGATGGTGAAATAATCCCCATTCAAATGAAGTTCAAACTGCGAGGATATTCTACGGGCGTCTTTTGCCGTGACAGTCCTCTCCCTGACCTTGCGTGACAGTGCGGAATAGAATTCAACTTCTGCAAGCATGCTTATCGCGATATCTTCAGAACCAACGATGAGCTTTTCAACCTCAGAACTTTTCTCTTCAGCGCAATAATAGGCGACAACTATTGAGGTATCCGCGTAAAACATGCTCAGAACCTCTCCTCGTCGCGTTGTTTCATTACAGTTCTGCTCAATGGCTCTCCATTAATTTTAATGCTCTCTCGGAATTTCTTCATTGAGGGAAGTTTCTTTTTGGCTTTGTGAAAAGGCAGTAGATCGGCAATTTTCCTGCCATGCCGTGTGATGACAACAGTTTCGCCATGCGAAACCGCATCGATCAGCGTACAGAACTGTGCTCTTGCCTCTCTTACGCTCAGCTGCTTCAAGATTCACCTCTTTTATTATTGTGTACATATTATATGCTCATAATATTTTCTTTTCAAGAAAGTTTCACTTTTTGAAAAATAGATATTGCAAATAATTGCATAACATGTCATAATATTGCAAAATAAATAAAATCTGGACATTGTTCCGTGATTATGGATTCAAAAAGAAAACTTTTGACGCCCGAAAGAGAAGAGATAATCCTAGCCAGGCTTGGTGAGGAAGCTAAGACCATTACGGAACTGAGTCTGACGCTGGGTGTTTCTGAAGCTACTGTCAGGCGCGACCTGCTCTCGCTTGAGGAGCAGGGCAAGGTCAAGAGGGTGCATGGTGGGGCGGTCAGGGTGAAATTCTCTGAACACGAGCCGGTCTTCAAGGAAAAGGAATCCATAAAGCCGGAAGAGAAGGAGCGGATTGCGAAACTCGCACTTGACCTCATAAACGACAAGGACACAATCTTTCTCGACGGCGGAAGCACGGTTCTGGCACTGGCAAAAATGCTTGGCGCAAAGAAAGGCCTGACAGTTGTCACCAACTCGCTCATGGCAGCCGCAGAACTCATGGAAAGCGGACACGACCTGATAATCGTCGGCGGGAAATTCCGTCCGCTCAGCAGGACCCTTGTCGGTCCGCTCACCTCGAAGATCATTGAAACATTGCATGTCGACAAGGCCTTTCTCGGAACCATTGGGTTTACAATTGAAGACGGTATCTCAACTACTGACGCTGACGAGGCTTTCACAAAGGAGCTGATCCTGAAGAGGGCAGGCAAGGCAATTCTGCTGGCCGACAGCTCCAAATTGGGCAAGAAATCCTTTGCCGTCAGCGGTGCTCTGTCAGATATAGATGTGGTGATCACTGATTCTGGCGTTCCTTCAGCTATTGCCAGGGATCTGAGGAAGAATGGTATTGATTTGCTCGTTTGAATGAAACTGAGAAGAAGAACAGCTCTTGCGAGCTTGACTACGAACAGTAAGAATGGGGAATGTAGGAGTTCACAACTTTAGTTGTGTGAGTTTTGTTGGTACTTAATGCCGCAAGGCATGTGCTGATATAATCAATAAAATTAAATAAAGGTTTGGCATGGGGTTCATCGCGGAATTGCCGCATGGTATCTCGGCCACATTAAAGGAGAAAGAAGAAAATGGGCAACTATTACAGCGATCTGGGTCCGGATTTCAAAAAACGCACGTACAAGCTCCAGCCTATCGAAGGCTATGCGTATAACAGGATGATCAAGGATGACCTGAAGGATGGCGCCGTCAGGAAAGAGGACATTCTTGAGCTTTACGAATGCATGCTGGTCGTCCGCGAGTTCGAGGAAATGATCCTCAAGCTGCGCACCGGCGCATATGAATGCATCAAGGACTACGAGTACCGCGGTCCGACGCATCTTTCGATCGGACAGGAGGCCACCTGCGCCGGAGCATGTTCGATACTTAACATATCCGACTACATCACCTCGACGCACCGCGGGCATGGCGACTCGATCTCAAAGGGATATTTCGCGATCCGCAAGATGAGCGAAAAGGAACTCAGGGAACGCTGTCCGGAATTTGCGAATCTCGCAGGCGAGGCTCTCCTTGAAGCCGTGATGCAGGATCATGTGTTCCGCACGATCGCAGAACTTTTCGGCAAGGAAGCAGGTTATGGCAAGGGCAGGGGCGGCGGCATGCACATCTTCGACTTCAGGGTTGGACATCTCGGCGCAAACGCAATCGTCGGCGGCGGAGTTCCAATCGCGACCGGAGCTGCGATGACCTCGCGCATAGACATCGACAAGGATAAAAAGGGCAAGGTCGTCTGCTGTTTCGCAGGTGATGGGGCATACGCCAACGGCGTCGTCCTCGAATCCCTCAACTGGGCCGCTCAGGACCAGTTCACGAACAAGAAGCTCTCAAGCATAAATTTCGGACTTCCTATCATATACTGCATCATCAACAACCATTTCGGCATGACTGGCCGCGCTGACGGTGAAGTCACCGGAGTCGACTGTCTTGCAAGAAGGGCCGCCGGTTTTGACAACGACAACATGCACGCCGAAGTCGTGAACGGCATGGATGTCATGGCAGTCCGCGAAGCTATCGCCAGGGCAAAGAAGATCATAGCCGAGGGGAAAGGTCCTGTCCTTCTTGAGTTCGATACATACCGCTACTATGGACATTCACTTTCCGATCCGCGCAATGAGTACAGGACGAAGGACGAGGAGGAAAGATGGAAGAAGGTTGATCCGGTGACGGCATTCAGGAAACGCCTGTTGGATGAAGGCGTATTCAAGGAAGATGTCCTCGCCGGTCTCGAGAAGAAGGTCAGCGACAGGAATGCAAAGGCCGCGCGCCAGGCTGTTGATTCCGCCGATCCTGATCCGAAGGACGTCATCAAATATATGTATGCTGACACCACATGCGAAAAAGTCCCTTCAGTTTATCAGAAGCTGGATAAGAAGGGCGCACGTCCGTCAGTGAAGCGTGATGCCGAGGGCAGGGTCAACTACCGCGACGCCATCAAGGAAGGAATCCTTGAGGAAATGGAGCGTGATGCGCGTGTCGTCGTGTACGGCGAGGATGTTGCCGACTACGGCGGTGCGTTCAAGCTCAGCAAGGGGTTCCTTGAATATTTCGGCCGAGGCCGCGTATTCAACACTCCTATTTCAGAGGCATGCATATGCGGAACCGGTGTTGGAATGGCGATGACTGGATATCGTCCGGTCGTCGAACTGATGTACATGGATTTTGCGCTCATGGCTTCCGACCAGATCTCCAACCAGGCCGCCAAATGGCATTACATGACCGGTGGCAACGTGAAAGTCCCGATGGTCATCCGCTGCAGTGTAGGCGGTGGCAAGGGATACGGCGGACAGCACTCGCAGTCGCTTGAATCGATGTTCTGCCACATCCCCGGCACATATGTAGCCTACCCTTCAAACGCATATGATGCGAAGGGGCTCATCAAGACTGCGATCCGCGACGACAACCCCGTAGTGTTCGTAGAAGGCCAGCTCCTATATGGAAACAAGGATGTTGTGCCGGAAGAGGAATATTTCATTCCGTTCGGGCAGGCGAAGATCGTAAAGGAAGGCAAGGACGTGACGTTCGTTGTCTGGGGGCCGGCAGTGGTCGATGCGATCAAGGCAGCCAGCAAGCTTGAGGAAGAAGGCATCAGTGTAGAAATCATTGATCCCAGGACGCTTGTTCCATTCGACTGGCAGACTGTCTTTGAATCCGTAAGGAAGACCGGACGCTGTGTGGCGATAAGCCAGTGTGTCGACATTGGAAGCTTTACCGGTGAGATCGTCGCGCAGGTTACCGCAAACTGCTTCGACCACCTTGATGCTCCTGTCGTGAAAGTCGGCGCGAAGAACGGAATAGCCCCGCAGGCGTATTCGCTCGAGAAGGCATTCCTGCCGTCCGTCGAAGACATGATTGCGGCAGCAAGGAGCTTGAAATAAGCACGAAATTCGAATGTCGAAATTCGAAACAATCACGAATTGAGTATCAATAATAGGTAAACAAATACAATAAAAATGCCTGAAAATAGCAAAAAATATGATTTAGAAGAGAGGACATTTGAATTTGCTCGTGATGTCAGAGTATTTGTTAGGAAGCTTAAGAAGGATATTCCGAATATAGAAGATTCAAAACAACTTGTTAGAGCTTCAGGATCCGTTGGTGCAAATTATATTGAAGCAAATGAAGCTTTGAGCAAGAAAGACTTTATCATGAGGATAAAGATTTGCAGGAAAGAAGCCAAGGAGAGTGTGTTTTGGCTGAAATTAATTTCCGCAGAAGATGACTCTTCCTTGGAAAAGGAGAGACAGAGGCTTTTACAGGAAGGAATATAACTGACAAATATATTTGGCTCAATTTATAGGAAATCAGAAAATTAATATTGTTTGTATTCATTTTGGATTTCGAATTTGATTCCGATTGTTTCGGATTTCGATATTCGGATTTCGAATTTAAAAACTGGAGGTTTTTTATGTCAACTCTTGTTCCGATACCGAAACTTGGTCAGTCCGAAGAGACTGTCAAGATAGAAAAATGGCGCGTCAAGGAAGGCGACAAGATCAAGAAGGGGGACATCCTTTTCGAGGTCGAGACCGACAAGGCCGTACTTGAAGTCGAGTCGCAGTTCGAAGGGACGCTTCTCAAGATAATTATTCCCGCCGGCAAGGAAGTTCCTGTAATGGCGACATGCGCTGTTCTCGGGAATCCTGGAGAGGAAATTCCGAAGATTGAAATGCCGAAGGCGCCTGAGAAGAAGGCAGAGGCAAAGAAACCGGTTGAAGCAAAAGCTGCTCCATCTGCTGCTGCTGCGAAATCCGCAGAGGCGCCGGCAACTCAGCAGATTCAGCAGGTGTATTCTGCGCCATCCGCTCCTGCGTTCAAGGCAAAACCGTCACCCAGGGCGAGGAAATTCGCCGAGGACTATCTGATCGACTTGAACAAGGTTTCAGGTACTGGCGGTGATGTTGGACGCGTCACGGAGGCGGACGTTAGGAATTATCTCGAAAGCTCCGGCTACAAAAAGAAACTGATAACTCCGACCGCATTCAACCTGGCGAAGAAGGAGAATCTTGAACTCCTCGCGATAGAAGGAAGCGGAGACAGCGGACGGGTCACACTTGCCGATGTCAAATCGGCGGTTTCCGAGAAGCCTCGCGAATTCTCGAACATGAGGAAGATCATTGCGCGTCGTCTCACCGAGTCCAAACAGCGCATACCGCATTTCTATGTTACGGTCGCGATCGATATGACCGAAGTATCGAGAAAGCGGAAGATCCTGAAGGAGCAGGGGATCAGCCTGAGCGTGAATGTATTCATAATCAAGGCGGTCGCGCTTGCCCTCAGGGAATTTCCGATGTTGAACGCCGAGAGCGACGGAATCACAGCGAAATACAAGTCCAAGGTGAATATTGGAGTGGCGGTAAGTCTCGAGACCGGGCTTGTCGTTCCTGTCCTCAGGAATACTGACAGGAAGGCGCTTGACGAGATCCAGTCCGAGGTTGCGGAGTTCGCAGAGAAGGCCAGGACCGGAAAGCTCCAGCCAGAGGAGATGAAGGGCGGAACGTTTACGATTTCCAACATGGGCATGCTGAACGTCGAGAACTTCGCGGCCATCATAAATCCCGGGGAATCTGCGATCCTCGCAGTCTCATCGGCGACACCGACACCAGTGGTGAAGGACGGACAGATCGTGATCCGCGACATGATGAAGGTGACGGTAAGCGCCGACCACCGCGTGGTGGACGGCTCCGATGCTGCGAAATTCGCAAATGCGATAAGGCTCAAGCTGGAAAGTGTGGATTTCCTGAACAGGGAGATCTGATAAATTTTGCAGTGCAAAATTTATTTATGGACTTCGTCGTGGCTGCCAATGCCGAGGAGGAAGATTTCCTTTTCGGTGAGTTCTATCGTCACGACGATTCGGTATGAATAGGTAAGGCTCACTGAAGATCTGCCTTTGTGGATACCTTTCAGGTGGTGGAAGCGAAGAGATGGGTTCTGAGGGTTTTCCTGAAGTTATCTTGCAACATCCTCAAATACAGGTTTGAGCTCAGGATGTTTCTTGAAGAACTTCTTTGCCGTTCTCAGGAAAGTATCGGTACATACAAGGGAATACATGTTAAGAGTCTTTGTTTCAATGTTCCCCTTCGGGCTCTTCCAGACTTGATATCCGTCTCTGATGCGGCAAATCCCTTCCGTTTTATTTCAGCCGACGCTTCGGGCTGGTGCGCTCTCGAATATGTGTCTGTCGACCGCGATACTTATGTTCTGCGCTTCCGCGGGTTGGATCCGTCCAGGTGCTGTAGAATAACATTCGAGCCGGAAGGAATGGTTTCTACAGTGGATGGCTTTGTCCTTCTTCAGCAGGGACTGACAATACGGCTGGACACTGCGTTGACTTCTCGTCTACTATTATGCGAGGCTGTCCAGGAATAGAGTCTCGGCTTATTTTACGGATAAATCTTCCGTGTACGACAATCTTGCAGTATTTACCTGATCCAGGGAACCCGGCTTTTCGGGCTGTGATTTCCTCTATGCCATTAGGGGCGCCATGCATAGGCAAGCCTAACTGAGTTTGTCTGTAATTTGCTGCACGAAAAAGGACATGCCGGCCTTATATTTCAAGATGGCATGGATGTTGCTACCTTATCAACTTAGTAGGGATTTATATGACTAGGAAAATGGATACAACCACTGCGTGATTTTTTGTAGGACACTCTATCAGAATATTGATATGCCTGCAACCTTTCACGCGGAACTGTGTCAGCAACAAAACGGAGATTTTTTATGAAGATCAATAAACGTCCGCCTGCCTCCATACTGTTTATATTTGGAGGCAGCGGGGATTGAATTACAGGAAACTCACGCCAGCCCTCTACAATTTGTTCCTGGACAACTGGATGCCGGAGAAATTTGCAATTGCCGGTATTGGCAGAAGTCCTTTTTCCGATGAAGATTATTTCAATCACTTATTGGATGGCGTTACCAAGTTTTCGCGTCACAAAGGCAAGCAGAACGGACACTGGAAAGAATACAGCGGGCATGTTTCCTATCATCAAATGGATGCCGATGATTCTGAAGCCTATCGCTGGATAACTGATATGATAGTAGCAAAAGAAGCTGAATGGGGCGTAAAGCCCAATGTGATATTCTATCTGGCCGTAGCACCTCAGCTGTTTCCATCAATTGCAGTGAATTTAGGATCATTGGAGGTTTGTTCGGATAAAAGAAGGAGCAGGATTGTCGTTGAAAAGCCCTTCGGACATGATCTGCAAAGCGCTCATGAGTTAAATGCCCTGTTGACAGCGATGTTTTCCGAAGACCAGATTTTCAGGATTGATCATTATCTGGGAAAGGAAACTGTCCAGAACATACTGGCTTTCCGCTTTGCCAATGCACTTTTTGAACCTCTTTGGAACCGTAACTACATTGATCATGTACAAATCACCGCTGCCGAAAGTGTCGGACTTGAAGGAAGAGGGGATTATTTTGAGAATGCAGGTGCATTGAGGGACATGGTCCAAAACCATATCCTGCAGATAATCTGCATGATTGCCATGGAACCTCCAATCCCGTTTGACCCAAATGAAATCAGAAATAAAAAAGTGGATGTCCTTAATTCAATTCGCAGGATAACCAAGGAACAGGTACATGATTATGCGGTCCGCGGACAATATTCAGGCGGATGGAAAAAGGGTGAAAATGTCCTGGGCTACCGGGAAGAGGACGGTGTAGATCCGCTTTCGAATACAGAAACCTTTGCCGCCGCCAAATTCCATATTGATAACTGGCGTTGGCAGGGGGTTCCGTTTTATGTGCGTACGGGAAAGTACCTGAATCAGAAAGCAACGCATATCACCATTCAATTCAAGCCTGCGCCGCATTATGCGTTTCCGTCCGAGGCCGCGGAAACTTGGAGGGCGAACAGGCTTACCATCAGCATTCAGCCAAACATGGACATCAGGATCCGTTTCCAGGCAAAACGTCCGGGACAGAAAATGACACTGGATCCGGTTGATATGACTTTCTACAATGATGCCGTTGCCGGAGAGCATGCGCCCGAAGCATACGAGACTTTGCTGCTCGACGTCATGGAAGGCGATGCCACGTTGTTTATGCGCGGCGATCAGGTGGATGCCGCCTGGAAGATAATCATGCCTATCCTGGAGACATGGGAAAATAGGATACCCCAGGATTTCCCTAACTACTCCCCTGATTCATGGGGGCCCGATGATGCCGATGCATTGATTGCGCGCGATGGACGTACATGGATCAACCTGCCGCCGGTGCTTTAGCCGCAGATGGCATGAAAACTCCTTGCGCTATCCATGCTGCTCGGTGAAGGCCAATCCGAGATTCTTCGGCAAGTTCGCTCCGAAGGAAGTGCAGACACCCGAAGCCTGATATTATCCGCTTCTCTTCTTCCTGTATTCGTTCGGCGGGCATGAGTAGTATTTCTGGAAGAGCCTGTGCATGTGGCTCTGGTCGGTGAAGCCCCATTCGTTCGCGATCTCCTTTATCGGAAGATCCGTGCTTGCCAGCGCGTTGGCCGCACCGTTCACCCTGTGCCTTCTTGCGAATTCTGAAAAGCTTATTCCCATGACGCCGTCGAATGTCCTGGCGAACTGGTCTTCGCCCATCGAGCAGTGGCGGGCCGCCTCCACGTTGGTTATCTGCGCCTTGGATTTGAAAACAAGATCCATTGCGGGCGATATCAGGGAATAATGCTTGCATGGTCTTGGACTCTTTGCATGGCGGTGGCTTGCCCTGCCGGACTCTATAAGGCGCAGTATCAGCTCCGATAGCAGAAGTCTTTTTCTTACTGTTGCGTGCGGAGACATGTCTGACGCAATGGCAAGGAGCGAATTTGACAGGCCGATCAGGCTCTTCCTGCTTACAGGATCCTTGAAATGGAACACCTTCTGTTCCTGCGTGAAAGCCGAGAGCATCGAGACAGATGGAGCTTCGGGGAAATGCATGTTTGCCAGGAACGGCGGCCATACCACGATGATGATGATCCTGCACGGTTCCTCGAGTATCCTGATCCCGTGCGGTTCCCACATACCGCAGGTCCAGGCGTCTCCGGTTACGCAGTCGTACTGTCCTTCAGAGTAATACCTTCTTGCCTTCCCGCTCAACATTATGCCGATCTCGTTTTCGAAATGCATGTCGTGGAACGCAGCCTTGTCTGCCCCATCGCTGTAGACGTCCTCCATTATGCGGAACGGATTCCCCTCAGAAAGCCTGTACGCCAGCTTCTGGTACACTATGTCCTGCTTCCTCTTTCTCATCCTGATATCCTTTGTTTTGCGGAAATATACAAAACTATCCGTGTTTTGTCCAATGGAGATTGCTTGCATAACAGATAATAATTGCCTAAAATATACATCAAAAGAACAAAGCAAATCAAAAATGGTTGGAGGTTCCAATGAAAAGACTGTTTGCCGTAATGATGATGATTTCCATGCTTGATGCCGCATATGGCGCGGGCGTCGATGATTTCAGGCAGCTTGCCGACAACCGTGTCGCTGTCAGGACTTCCTTCGGAGTGAGATATGCCAGGCCGCTTGCTTCTGACAGGATCGAGATCGGGATCGGCATGAGCATCACGAATTCCTGCGCCAATCCCATGGCATACCGCATAATCAGCGAGGATGATCCGAACTATTCGTATGACAAGTTCGTCAAGCCCGTGAAGGCCGAGGTGAAGAAGGAACTCGACTGCGAGGCGGTTGAAGGGGTGACTTTCCCGAAATTCGAAAGGACCATCGTGTCTCTCCAGCTTCCTTTCCCGATGAAGGAGAATTCGAAATATTCGGTCGTCGCCCAGGGAGTCGGAGGTGAAATGGTTACCGGCGCGCACACGGCCCAGAGCTTCACCTACAAGACCGGGGTAGCATCTCCTGCGCCCGACAACTCCGTGGATCTCGCAGTCCTCGGCCTCCGCCAGCTGATGCCTTCCGGCAACGGCGTGATTAAGCTCGAGTTCGGCCCGGATTTTTCCGCCAAAGCCGCGTCGGTTCCGGAAAGCTACAAGGTCTCCATCAATGGAAAGCCTGTAAAGATCGTGAACCTCGGAAGGCTCTCCAAACTGGACACATATCTTCCGGCAGGCTGGCCGTTCACGGCTATACAGATGCACGAGGTCTTCCTGCAGCTTTCAGAGAAGTTCAAGGACGGAGACACGATCTCCGTGGAAGTCGGTAAGTCGGTGACCAGCGCTGCGAATTCCGCAAAGATTACTTTCGGCGATGCGAAGACTTTCAGCGATTCGATCAAGGTGAACCAGATCGGATACCTGGCTGATTCACCGGTCAAGATCGCCTATCTCGGAAGATGGATGGGATCATTTCCTGAGTTGAAGGCAGGCGCTGCCGGGGCAGGGGACGGCGCGTCAGGTGAAAAGGATTTCTGGGACAATCTCAAGAGCGTGAAATCGCAGGGCGAGGAGCCCGAAACCGCAGCGAAGCCGGCGGCGGCCGCGAAGAAGGCGGAAAACGTTCCGGAGATGGGGCCGGCGCTCGCTTTCGACAAGGCGCCGTCGTTCAACGTTGTCCCTGAAAAAGGCGGCGCGTCCGTCTTCAGCGGCGAAGCTAAGCTGGTTCACATGTCCGGAAAATTGGACGAGGGTGTCTACGCGGTCGACCATTCCGGCGAGAACGTATACGTGCTTGATTTCACAGCTTTTAAGACGCCCGGACGTTATGTGATATCCGTGCCTGGAGTGGGGAGGAGCGTTCCGTTTACAATCGGCGATGATGCATATGTGAAGGCGTTTGAGGTCCAGTCGTACGGCGTGTTCGCGCAGCGCTGCGGCATAGAGCTGAAGCCGCCATTCTCGAACTGGCGCAGGATCGCATGCCACAAGAACGGACTGGTACTGACCACGCAGGTAAGGAATGAGAAGCATGAGCTGCCAGGACTGCTGGAAAAGATCGTATACGAGAAGGCGGGAACTTCGGCTGATCCTGCTTATGATGCGCTTGTGAAGGATCCTGCGCTGGTGGCGCGCTATCTGTTCGATGGGGACTTCAAGGATTCGTCGGGACATGGATTGGATCTCATGTCGAATGTGGAGAAGGCACGGTTTTCAGACAGTGATCCAAAGGCGTTTCCTGCGGGCAGGAGCTACGGACCCACGTTTGACGGCGTGAAGAACGGTGCGAAAGGGAATATCAGCATCAGCGCGGCAAACGGAATTTCAGTTGCATTCTGGTTCAAAAAGCTGGACAAGCAGAAATTCAGCGGATTCTTCAGCCTCGGCGAAGTTCCGAACAGCAGGTTCTTCCTCGGTGCGTCGTGGGGGGTCCCGATGCTCCAGGCCGGTAAAGGAGGCGCGAGCCTGCCCGCCGTGAGGATGGGGCGTCCCGGAGACAACACATGGCACCATATCGTGGCGGTACTTGAACCTGTGGGAAAGAGCCCGAGATGCATGTCTCTCTATGACAATGGCGTCCAAGTGGGCTCTGAGACCGTCGGCGAACTCGACGCGACGATTTCCGGTGTCCTGCAGGTCGGATGCCTGGAAGGTGACGAGGCCGGAGGGGCTTTCCTTGAGGACTTCAGGATCTATTCGCGCATACTGGCACCTGCCGAGATCAGGACTCTTGCGATGCCGCATCCTACGGAACGGCCGGTCGTGATACAGGCATATGGCGGCCACCATGACGCTGGCGACTACAATCCGCGCGCCCATTACGAGGTTGCGCAGAAGCTCATGAACATATACGAGATGGCGCCGCAGAAATTTTTCGACGGCCAGCTGAACATCCCTGAAAAAGGCAACGGGCTTCCGGACATCCTCGACGAGGCGTTCTGGGCCCTGCGCATCTGGATTGATCTCCAGGACAAGGACGGAGGCGTCCGCAACGGCACCGAGTCGCACGGAGATCCGAATTTCATAGAGACGGCAGAACTTGACCGGGTCGGCGACTACGCATACGCGAAGGACGCGGAAGGCTCCCTGATATTCGCAGGCTTGATGGCCCAGGCGTCGCGCATCTGGAAGGCGAACGGGAAGGCTGCTGAAGCGGAAAGCTTCCTTGCAAAGGCCGTGAAGGCTTATGAATGGGCGGTGGCGAACCCGTTGAAGACCTCCGATGCAAGATTCTATGGATACCATGTCGCCCCGCACAGGGCTTATGCCGCCGCGCAGCTGCTTCACACGACAGGCGACAGGAAATACAATAAGGATTTCCTCGACTTCTGCGTTTGGAGCAGGAAGCCGGATGCGGACATCGAAGTATATGGACAGTATGACATGCAGGATGCCGCATGGGCATATGTGTCATGCCCAGCGGGTCTGGGCGACGCCAGGATCCAGGAGACGATAAGGAAGGCGATCATCAAGAAGGCGGACCTGTTCATCCAGTTCTGTTCGACCATGGCATATGCATTCATCAGGCATCCGTGGGCTCCGATCAACTGGGGCACCGGCGCTTATGAGAACGGCCTCAATCCCGTGATCCAGGCATACAAGATGACCGGTGACAGGAAATATTTCTACTGGATGGTCAGGACCTGCGACAATACCTTCGGGGCGAATCCGCTTTGCCGCAGCTATATAGTCGGCGCCGGTGAAAGGACTGTGCGCGCCCCGCTCCACAACAGCCGCTACGGGACTTCCGGAGAAGTTGCAGACGGACAGCAGGTCGAAGGGCCGGTACAGGCGGGTGATGGCTACAGGATACAGGAATCCGCATACCCGAAGATAAGGGAGGATTTTGCATCCCTCTATACTTTTGTCGACAACCATTTTGCGATAGTCATGGACGAAGGCGGTTCCGTGAACCAGGCCCAGACCATGGCCGTTCTCGGACTGCTCCTTCCGGACAAAAAATGATGGGAAGTGGTAAGATGAACAGGAACAAATTCACATTGATCGAACTGCTGGTCGTAATTGCGATCATCGCAATCCTCGCGGCGATGCTCCTGCCTGCGCTTAAGAGCGCGAAGGACATGGCGAAGCTGGCGGCCTGCATGAGCGACAGGAAGCAGATGGGGCTTGCCACGATCATGTATATCGGCGACTACAACGATTATTTCCCGATCAACTACTACGGCGGTACCTGGGGCGACATAGCCTGGCAGTTCCACACCATCGCCGACTATATCATGCCCAGCCTTCAGGGGATGACCCCTGCACAGCAGGATCTCTACTGCTGGAAGTTCTACTGCCCTGCAGAGAACTGTGCGGACGCCGACAATCTTCAGGACAGCGCCGCCGCCAGGGCTGGCATAACTTCGGGATTCGGTCCTGACGACCTTGTCGCCAACGGTCCGCCGCCCCATCCGCATTACGGGGAATTCCTTTCAGGAGGAAAGGTGACCCAGCTTGGAACGAAGATGCCGCCGGATCCCGTGTGGGCCATCAATGATCCGATGTATGCGTTCTATCCGCCGTCGAAGGTGGGATACTGGTGGGACGGGCTTTGGAACTCGAATGCAAGCCTGTTTTATGCGGGTAGCGCCTGGGAGAAACGGTTATGGGGCCCTTCCCACGGGAAAGGCTACCAGGCGAAATACAATGTGGTGTTTGCAGATGGCAGCTGCAGGACTTTCCAGAACAACTGGAGGGCCGACGTAGGTGACAGGGGCCATTACCTTTGGCTCGAACAGTGAAGATTTGTTGAAAGGAGGAAACGATCATGAAAGGTTCATATGAAAGAGTCAGGAAGCTCCTGGCCGGATTGAAACCGGACAGGATGCCTCTGTACGATATAATTCCGAACGACGCGGTCCTCGGCCATTTCAACGGCGGCAGACCTGTGCCTGAAGGCGATGACGATGCCGCAGCGCGCGCCGTGGCGGAGGCGACCGATTCGACCAGGTTCGCATGCTTTGCGCCGCAGAGGCCCAGGGATGAGGTGACACCCGAAGGCAGGAGGGTCAGCTACCAGCGATGGACCACCTGGACGGAGCACCGCGCATTTTCCTCTTCGGAAGAATATGCTTCAGTCAAGAGGAAGGAGATGGCGGTGGCACGCCGGGAGCTTTCGGAAATGAAAAGCACCGCCGGTGATTCCTGGTACAGTATGCAGATGGACAAACAAAAGATATTCGGGCCGGACTACTATTATGTGCTCTCGATACCTACTCCGGGGCTGATGTGCCTGTATGACGAGGTCGGGCTCGAGTCGTTCAGCTATTATCTTGCCGACTGCGAGGACGTGATAATCGAGCAGCTCGAACTCTTCACCGAGAAGGCCTGCAGATGGGTCGAACTTCTGCCGGAGGATGATCCGTGCAGCGCGGTATTCATCGGCGAGGACATCGCCTTCAACAGCGGTCCGATGTTCAGTCCGGAATGGCTGGACAGGGAATTCTTCCCGAGGGTGAAGCGGCTTTCGGACGCAGTGCACGCCAGGGGAAAACTGGTCATGTACCATTCGGACGGCAATATAAATCCAATAGTGGACAGCATTGTCAGGTCGGGCGCTGACATCCTGAACCCGATCGATGTCAATGCCGGAATGGATTTGAAGGATCTCCACAGGAGATATCCCAGGCTCTTTTTTGCCGGAGGAATAGATGTCACGCACCTTCTTCCGGAAGGCACGCCGCAGCAGGTCGCCGACGCGGTGACCAGGGCGATCGAGGATACTGAAGGCAGGATACTTGTCGGATCGAGTACTGAAGTGTCGGACATCGTGCCGCTGGGGAATTTCCTGGCGATGCGCGAGACGGCAATGAACTATAAGCTATGAAATGAGGTCAACATGATAAGCCAGGCGTTGGACATTATACAGATCAGGAAAATCCACGAAGTCTCGATGAGGATACTGTCGGAGATAGGCGTGCATGTTCCGCACGACGAGATGCTCGGAAGGTTCATGGATTCCGGCGCGAAGGTGGATTTCAACACGAAGCAGGTCTTCATACCGGAGGAGCTTGTGCGCAGATGCCTGGGCACGGCTGGAAAGAAATATGTGCTATATGGACGTGATGCTTCCATCACAGCATCGTTCGGTTATGGCGGCAGGAACTACAATTCCTCCGCAGGCGAGGCGCTGTGGATCGAAAAACCCTGCGAGGATCGCAGATATGCCACGCTTCCGGATGTAGCAAAGGCGGTACGGCTTGCTGACGCGCTGCCACACATCGGGATACCTGGCGCGATGTCCGATCCGCACGAACTTCCTGTTGAATGGCGGTGCGTTGCGGTATTCGCGGAAATGCTGAGGAACACGGCGAAGCCTGTGACATTCTGGTTCCATGACAGGGCTTCGGCGAAATATCTGAACGAGATTGTCGTAGCTGTGAGGGGAGGCGTCAAGGAGGCAATTGAAAAACCGCTCTGCTATCCTTTCCTTGAGCCGATCAGCCCCCTGTCGTTTCCGTTCAACGGGATCGATCTGCTGTACGAGACATCGAAGCTGAACATGCCGGTGCCGGTCGGGCCGATGGCGCAGACAGGCCTTTCCGCGCCTGCGACTCTCGCAGGAACGATGGCGCAGGAGAACGCCGAGATACTGGCGGGAATATGCATCACCCAGCTGGTCAAAGAGGGTATGCCCGTATGCTACGGTGGAATATGCCATGCGTTCGACATGTCCACGACACAGCTTATATTCGGTGGCCCGGAACAGGCGATCTTCGGAGTGGCGATGACGCAGATGGGCAGGCATTACGGCCTGCCTGTATATATAAATGTAGGGCTCACGGATTCAAAGCGGCCCGACGCCCAGGCTGGGCTCGAGAGCGGAGTCACTCTCGCACTTGGTGCATCCGCAGGAGCTGACATCTTCGGGCACATGGGGATCTGCGGTGTCGACCAGGCTTCCTCCCTCGACATGCTTGTCCTGCAGGACGAAATAATATCATATGTGGAAAGCGTCAACAGGAAGATGGATTTTTCGGATGAGGCCTTCGGGTTCGATGTGATGGCTGAAGCCGGACCCAAAGGTACGTTCATCGACAAGATGCATACGGCTGAGCATTTCAGAAACGAGCTCTGGTTTCCGGAAATGCTCGACAGGAACTTCTATGAAGCATGGAAGGCGAAGGGCGCCGGCGATCTCGAATCGGAATGTGAAGTCCGCAAGGAAAAGCTGCTCGCGTCACATGAGCCGCAGCCGCTCCCGCGCGACCTTGAGGAGGAACTTGCGCGGATTGTTGGAACGGCGAAAACTGAGCTTGGTAAATAAATATTTTAAGATATGGAGGAACTGCCATGAAGAATGATATCAAGATTGTGCTGATAGGTGCCGGAAGCAGGGATTTCGCCCGGAGGGTTGTGAACGATATCGTGCTGGAGAAGGAGCTTGTCTCCGCGGCCGGACTGCATGTGGTGCTCGTGGATATTGATGAGAAGCGCCTCAAGGTGATGTACAACTATGCCCGGAGGGTTGCGGAATTCAAGAAGTCAAAAGTGAAGTTCTCCGCTGAGACTGACAGGAAGATTGCGCTCAAGGGCGCGGATTTCGTGATAACGTCGGTGGCTGTGAAGAGGATGGAGCTGTGGGAGCAGGATTTCAGGATCCCGTTCAGTTTCGGCATGAAGCACGTGTTCGGTGAGAACGGCGGGCCGGGTGCGCTTTTCCATGCTCTCAGGAACTACAACATCATAATCCCGATATGCAGGGACATCGAGAGGATCTGCCCCGATGCCACTCTTATCAACTTCACGAATCCCGAGGCCAGGATACTGACCGCCATCCTGAAGCTGACCAAGGTGCGCGCAGTAGGAATGTGCCATGGGTTCTATGGGCTCATCCACAAGGTGTGCCAGGTCCTTGGCAGGAAATCCGAGGAGCTGGACATACGTTCCGCAGGCATGAACCATTTCTTCACCTACTATAGGATTTCCGACAGGAAGACCGGAAAAGATCTCAGGAAGGAATTCGAGAAGAGGCTGGCTGAGAAGCCGGAACTCCTCGGGAACGATGTGTCAAAACACCTGTTCGAGAAGTTCGGGGTCGTCGGAATAGTTTCGGCCGACCACGAGGGCGAATACATTGGTTATGCGCATGAGCTTGTCGAGCCGCGCTGGCTTTTCGGCGTCGAGAACAGGAAGGTTTTCGGCTGGAACAGGCCGATAGTCGCGGAAGATGTCTATGCTTCCTGGGGCAGCCCGCACGGATTCGATGTGGAAAGCTTCCTGAAGAGCGAGCACTGCCATTACGTCGACGACTATGTCACCGGCAAAAGGAAGCTCGACGACAAGTTTGTCTGCCCGTCCGGCGAGCTTGCGGTCCCGGCGATAGGCGACATGGTTCTCGACAGGAAGAAGTGGAGGAACGCGGTGAACGTCCTCAATACCGGAGGATACATTGCGAACCTCGCAAAGGACGCCTGCGTCGAAGTGCCTGCCGTCTTCGACAAGGACGGCGCGCATCCGGAGACCATCGGTGAACTGCCGGAAGGATTTGCCGCGATGATCAGGCGGCAGAATGCGATTCAGAAGCTGCTGGTGCAGGCATATGCCGAAAAATCGAAGAGGCTCCTGCTGCAGGCGCTCCTCCTTGATCCGGTGGTAGACTCGCCGTCGCAGGCGGAGAAATGCCTGGATCTCATGCTCAGGCTGCAGGCCGACTACCTGCCGGAGCTGAAATAGATCCTGCTTGATTCTTCAAAAATGTTTGGATCGCGGACATCCCTTTCCGACATATTATCCCTCAAAACCAATAGTTGATAGTGTAGGGTGACTGGATTCACACGCACAATCTATTTCGCCCGTGGATGGGCCTTGGAATATTCGACTTTGAGGCGTTCTGCGGTGACATGTGTATAGATCTGTGTCGTGCTCAGGTTCGCATGTCCGAGGAGTTCCTGCACGCTCCGCATGTCCGCACCGGCGTTCAGCATGTGTGTTGCAAAAGAGTGGCGCAGCTTGTGCGGGGTCATGTCGGCTGGCAGGCCTGCGGTGATCAGGTACTGCTTGAAATTCCTCTGGAATGAACGGGAGGATATTCTTGAGCCGTCCTTGTTCACAAAGACAGGCGATGACTGGCTGCTGCTGGAGTTGCGGATTTCGCGGATCTTGAAATATCTTGAAAGTGCCAAAGAGGCGGGTTTTCCCAGTGCTGCAATACGTTCCTTCTTGCCTTTTCCTTTTACTTTTACGATATCGTTGATGATGTCGATGTCGCCTATGTTGATTCCCAGCGCCTCGCTGATACGGAGTCCTCCGCTGTAGATGACTTCAAGGATGGCGGAGTCCCTGGCGGATGCGAAGTTCGCGGAATCATCGTCCTTTGAAGTCTTGTTTTCCTTTGCCGTCTGCCAGAATTTTGCAGGTGCGTCAAGGAGATTTCCGACTTCATCCACCGACATGTATTTCGGAAGACGTTTTTCCTTTTTTGGCGAAGTAAGTCCGGAGAATGGATTCTGCTTCACGAACTCCTCGCGCACCATGAACCTGAAGAATGATCTCAGCGATGAAATCTTCCTGAGCGTGGAAGTCTTGGTGATCTCATTCTTCTGGAGTTCCATGATGAAGAGCCTGGCGCTGAATACGCTGACATCGTTCCAGTTCACGGACTCGGGATTCTCTCGGATGTCCTTCTTCAATACCATCCTTGCGAACTGCTCGATGTCCATTCTGTAGCTTTCCGCAGTATGTTCCGAGGCCTGGCGTTCGTTCCGGAGATAGCTCAGGAAGCTGTCAAGCTGTTTGTTCGGCATAAAAATTTGTCCAAATTTTTTAAATCATGATTTCTTCAAAGGATGGTATTTTTCATAGTTCAATATATACCTCATTTCGTTAATTTGCTCAAAGACAAGAAATTACGTGCTGGAATGGAGAAAGAGTGCAGGTATACGCTTCGCGAGCTGAAGGTGCTTTGTCAGTCCTTGGAAGATTACGATGTATATTCTAATTTCTTTTCCGAAATCCTTGTCTGTATTATTCAAGGTGATATATTTGTACACATACAACACATAATAGACAACAGGAGGTACGGTATGAATATCACACTTTCAGCAGATAAGGGGCTTATTGTAAAGAGCAGGAGATACGCCAGGAAAAACAATACGACACTAAACTCTCTTGTGAGAAGTTATTTATCAAAAATCACCGGAAGCGCAAGCTCTTCAAGCACTGCAGACGAATTTGAAAGCCTTGCCTCAACCAAAGCTGGAAGATCTCCTTCGGGATATAAGTTCGACAGGGATGAAATCCACGAGAGATAATCCATGAAAAAAATCTTCATTGACACAAACATCATCATCTATGCGAACGATTCCAGGGACAGAAAGAAACAGTCCCTATCACTTGCTTTGATAAAGAAACTGATGTTGGACGGGAATGGAGTTATTTCCACCCAGGTTCTACAGGAATATGCACATGTGGCAATTAAAAAGCTCGGACAGGATCACTCTGTAATAATGAGGCAGATAACCCTTCTTGGGAATCTCGAAACCGTCAGCGTTACCGCAGATATAGTCAAAAGAAGCGTCGAGCTTCAGAAATTATATCAGATAAATTTCTGGGATGCGGGGATAATAGCCACTGCCGAAATGGCCAGTTGCGATTCTATAATGACTGAAGACTTGAATACAGGACAGATGTATTCCGGAATCAGGGCTATCAATCCTTTCGGAATATAATTTTCCAGCTTCTGGAAAAATGAACGGGCTGGAAAGTTCGCCCTACTTCTTTGCCGCCGCCTTAATGAAATCCCTGAATAGTGGATGTGCCGAAAGGGGCGTGGATTTGAATTCCGGATGGAACTGGCAGGCCACGAACCACGGGTGGTCCGTAAGCTCAATTATCTCTGTAAGCTTGGTGCTCGGATTGATGCCTGCAAAGACCATGCCCTTCTTCTCGTAAGACTTCTTGTATGCTGGATTGAACTCGTAGCGGTGGCGGTGGCGTTCGTTGATTTTCAATGAACCGTATGCCGCGGCGGCCTTTGTCTTTGACTTTATTAAGCATGGATACTGTCCGAGCCTCATCGTGCCGCCTTTGGCGGTGACCTTCTTCTGTTCCGCCATGAGATCGATCACAGGATATTTTGTCTTCGGATTGAATTCGGAGCTGTTGGCGTTCTTGTATTTGAGCACGTTCCGGCCAAATTCAATTACGGCGCACTGCATGCCGAGGCATATTCCGAAAAATGGAATCCTGTTCTCCCTTGCGTATTTAGCGGTCTGTATTTTCCCTTCAATGCCCCTGTCGCCGAATCCGCCTGGTATGAGGATGCCGTCGACGCCGGACAGATATTTTTCGGCGGAATGTTTTTCGATGTCCTCTGATTCGAGCATGCGGATATGGACTTTTACGTCGTTGGCTATGCCTCCATGGATGATGGCCTCGTAGATGCTCTTGTAGGAATCCCTCAGGCTGGTGTATTTTCCGACCACGGCGATTTCAACGCTTCCGGATTTTGGGTTGACCACGGTGTCGACCATCTTTATCCAGTCGTCCATCTTCAGGTCGTTCACATGGAGATTGAAAAGTTCGAGTATGTATTTGTCTATGTCCTGTTTGGCAAGCTCGATCGGCACCTCATAGATGGAATGCTTGACATCCTGTTCTTCGATCACGAGCTCCTTCTTGACATTGCAGAATAGGGATAGCTTCTCCTTGTGGTCTTCGGAAAGAGGGCGCTCGCAACGGCAGACCAGAATGTCGGGAACAATACCTATTTCCTGGAGGATCCCTACGGACTGCTGGGAAGGCTTCGTCTTCATCTCACCTGCCGCCTTTATATAAGGAACAAGGGTAAGGTGTATGAACAGGCCGTTCTCCCGCCCGATCTTGTGGCGGTATTGCCGGATCGCCTCGAGGAATGGAAGAGATTCGATGTCGCCGACCGTACCGCCTATCTCGGTTATCGCTATGTCGACATCGTCGCCGTCAAGCTTTGAAATGGCTTTCTTTATCTCGTCGGTTATATGTGGAATGACCTGAACTGTCTTTCCTAGGTAGCCGCCTTCGCGTTCGCGGGAGATGACGGCGCTGTATATGCTTCCCGTGGTGTAGTTGCTCTGCCTGGAGCAGGTGATTTCCGCGAAACGCTCGTAGTGCCCGAGGTCAAGGTCGGTCTCGGCGCCATCGTCCGTAACGTAGACTTCGCCGTGCTGGAAGGGGGACATCGTACCTGGATCAACATTAAGGTAGGGATCCAGTTTCTGCATCTTGATGCGGTATCCGCGTCTTTTCAGGAGAACCGCTATTGAGGCCGCCGTAATTCCTTTGCCGAGAGAGGAGACAACTCCTCCGGTCACAAATATATGTTTTGTCATGGTTTCTTATTCGTTAGGGGTTGTAAAACCCTAACAATAACGATTGATTCGCAAAAGTCAAAACATATAGCATTTTCGTGAAGAAAATTTAGATGGCGCCTTTATTTGATGAACAGGTTCTTAGAGGCGAAATTCGGATCCGTCGTGAGGTTGACGCCGAGACGCCTGAGTCCGCCTTCGTCGCCGGTCGCCGGCAGATGCGTCATGTGCATCTCGCAACCGTGGAGCTCCTTGAGCTTTTCCATGGCTTCCTGGGCCGTCGGATTGGTTATTGCGCAGATGCATAGGGCGGTCAGGGTTTCCTCGAGATCCAGGCTCGGGTTCTTTGCACCGAGAATGTTCTTCTTCAAATTATGTATCGAGTCGATGATCTGCGGTGAAAGCAGATGTATTCTGTCGGGAAGTCCGGCGAGAGTCTTTATGGCGTTAAGCACGAGGCTGGACGATGCATGGAACTGCGGGGAGTTCTTTCCGGTTATGATTTCACTGCTTTTTAGCTCCAGTGCGGCTCCGCAGAAAATGCCTTCACTGCCTTTGCCGGCACGCCGTTCCTCTGCAGCTTTTCGCGCAGGTTCAACGACTTTCCTGTCGGATTCGCCTATGTTTAACTCCCTCATGATGACCTGTGCGCGGTTCACTGTCTCGATGTCGGCAACACCCATCGCGTATTCGCACCTGTACCTGAAGAAACGGCGGATCGTCTCCTGCTTCGCCGCATAGCATGCGCCCTTGTCGTCGGTTATTGCGAACCCGACCTTGTTTACGCCCATGTCGGTGGGGGATCTGTACACCTTTGATTCGGTTATCGCCTCAAGCACCCTGCTTATGACAGGGAAAATCTCGATGTCGCGGTTGTAGTTGACGGTCGTTTTGCCGTATGCCTCGAGATGGAAAGGATCGATCATGTTCACATCGCGCAGATCCGCGGTTGCAGCTTCGTATGCGATGTTGACGGGATGTTTCAGAGGAAGGTTCCATATCGGAAATGTCTCGAACTTCGCATAGCCTGCATTCTTGCCTTGCTTGTGTTCGTGGTAAAGCTGGGAGAGGCAGGTCGAAAGTTTTCCGCTTCCCGGGCCGGGACCTGTTACTACCACCAATGGCTTCGTAGTCTCGATGTACGGGTTCTTGCCATAGCCGTCCTTGCTGACAATTATGTCGATGTCGGCCGGATATCCTTTAATGGCGTAATGGGTGTAGACCTTGATGTTACGGCGTTCCAGCTTGTTTTTGAAAAGTACGGCAGATGGCTGGTTGTCGAAGCGAGTTATGACCACGGCTGTAACTTCTATGCCCCATTCGCGCAGGTCGTCGATGATCTTGAGGGCGTCGCTGTCATAGGTGATTCCGAAGTCGGCCCTGATCTTCCTCCTTTCAATGTCTCCGGCGAAAATGCACAGGATGATGTCGGCGGAATCCTTTAGCTGCTGGAGCAGTCTCATCTTGACGTTCGGATCGTATCCCGGCAATACCCTCGATGCATGGTAGTCGAAGAGAAGCTTGCCTCCGAACTCCAGATAAAGCTTGTTGTTGAACATCTTGACGCGTTCCAGGATCTCCGATGTCTGTTCACTGATATATTTCTCATTGTCAAAGGCGACATTATCCAGCATTGCCATTCTCCGAATTAAATATTTTTGCCAATATAGTTATGATTTCATCAATGTCGCCTGCGCCGATTATGGCCAAGATTTCCTTTTCGCGTTTTGTTTCAAGAAGCGACTTTGCGAGGGGCTTCCAGTCAGAATCTGCGGATTTAGCGGTCTTTCCGATTTTGCGGACGAGATCCTCGGATGAGACTTTGCCTTTCTCGCTCCAGGCGGCGAATACGGGGACGACTATCACCTCGTCGGCCTTGCGAAGTTCGCAGGCCAGCTGATCTATATATTTCTCGAGGCGCGCGTAACGGTGCGGCTGGAATACTACTCGGAGGAAATGTCCGGGAAACCTTTCACGAAGCGCGGCGATTGACGCGGCAACTTCCGTCGGATGGTGGGCATAGTCTTCTATGAGGTGAAAATCATCCTTCTGATATCTTTCAGACATCCTTCTTTCAATGCCCGGGAATGTCCTGGCATGTTTCCCTGCTTCCTGCCTGTCGATTCCAGCTTCCGCAACGGCCTCTACTGCGACTGCGGCGTTGATTTTCTGGAATCCGCCCCATTCTTTCATGTCTGCGAACTTCGCAGAAAGTCCTTTTAAGTCGAGAGAGTTTTTATTCTTATGGAAGGCGAAGATCTTGTCGGCAAGCGGACTCGGGGCATAGATGAGTTTTTTGGAGTTTTCCGCGAATTTCGCAAAATTGTCGTACAGGATCTGTTCACCTCCGACGCTCCAGCTGTGATCGTCCTCGACATTGTTTACGACCGCGATGTTGCTGCTGAGATGTATCTGGGTGCCGTCGCTTTCATCGGATTCAGTGACGAATATCCTTCCATCGCCGGCGCCGCCTGAATATTTCCATCCGGTGACTTTCCCTCCAACCATGAATCCGGGTTTTTCCCCGCACTTCCTGAGGATATGGGCAATGAGTCCGGTGACGCTTGTCTTGCCGTGGCAGCCGGCGACGGATATGACAAGTTCATATGACTTTGCGATCTCGGCGAGGAATTCCCCTCTGCGGAGATGCGGGAGGCCGCGTGGAATTGCGGCGGCGAATTCGGGGTTGCTTTCCGAGATGGCAGATGAACGGACAATGAATGTATTTTTATCTTCGGGAAGATTTGACGGGCTGTGTCCGATGGAAACACGGATTCCCTTTTCCTGCAGGACGCCTGTGTTGAGGCTGGCCTTCAGGTCTGAGCCGGAAACCCTGAATCCTTTTTCGTGCATTATGAGGGCGAGACCTACCATTCCGGCACCGCCGCATCCGATAAAATGGAAGTTCCTATATCTATCAATATCCATTGTTTTTGAGTCCAATACAAATTAAAACTGGTTAAATATAATGAACTTACACATAATTAAAAACGGTTATGTTGAAAAAAAGCTTTTTTTATGTATCTTTGATGGCTGCATAAATAAACAATGCCATCAAGGCATAAAACAAGAGGAGAGAAGAAATGAAGAAAGTAATGATCGTCGCACTTGTCGCAGTCGCAATGTCAATGGGCGTCTATGCTGCCGAGGAAGCTAAGGCTCCTGCAAAAGCAGATGCAAAAGTTGAAGCAAAAGTCTGCGCTGACTGCGCAAAGCTCAATGAAGGCGCTGCTAAAGACGCCGTCAAGAAGCTCTGCCCTGCATGCCAGAAGGCCGCTGACGAAGCTGCCAAGAAGGCCGCTCCTGCAGCAAAGAAATAATCTGAATATTTATTCAGTTTGAATTTTAAACGCGCCACGTGCAAAACACATGGCGCGTTTTTTTGTTATTGATTGTAAAAATGTAAATTCCATGTATCTTAGACCGCCAAATGAAAAACTAACATGGAGAGAGCAAATGAAGAAAATGATGATCGCCACAGTCGTCGCAGTCGCAATGTCAATGGGAGTCTATGCCGAGGAGGCAGCGCCTAAGTGCGATGCCAAGGCCGAAGCAAAATGCGGAATGAAAGCTTGCACAGAATGCGTAAAGCTCAACGAAGGCGCTGCTAAAGACGCCGTCAAGAAGCTCTGCCCCGCATGCCAGAAGGCCGCTGACGAAGCTGCCAAGAAGGCCGCTCCTGCAGCAGCAAAATAATCTGAATATCCATTCAGTTAAATTTAAACGCGCCACGTGCAAAAACACATGGCGCGTTTTCTTTATAGCAGGTACGCCCTTCCTGTGTCCGGCATAGCTGCTTCGGACACGGAAAGGCCATCCCTGCTTTTGGAATCCTATTTCTTCTCAGGTGCTTTCACTTCCAGCCTGGCCGCCCCCTTGTATCCCTGCCTTGTAGGAATCAGATTTCCCCTTGACAGGCGTTTCTTCGCTTCATTTATCGCATCCTTATACTGCGGAAGCAATTTCGCTCCGGCGACAAGCATTTCATCGGTCATCTGCCAGATTTCGGGAGGATTGCAGACCGCCCCCACGAGCGGATCCAGCATCATCGCCTGCCTGAGAAGAGTGTCATTGCCGCTGACGGCCGCTTCAACTGAAAGCCTCTGCACGGATATGCTGGCGCTGCAGACGGCCGCGCATCCTAGCGGAAGGTCGCCGACCTGCGGAATGCTGATGCCATTGCCATCGACGTAGCATGGGACTTCGACAATGGCGTCGTCGGGAAGATTAGTGATGCATCCATTGTTGACGATGTTGAAATGTCCGCGGTAGACTCTGCCTGTTTCCAGACCTTCTATAATGAAAGAACCATGTTCATGGCTGCGCTTATCTTCGACGTATTTCATTGCCGGCTCCTTCATCCACTTCGGAAAATCGGTTTCGAACCAGTTCCTTCCTTCGGTGCATACCCTGAGATATCCGCCGGTTTCGCCGTTGATCCAGGATGACATGTCGATCCAGTCTTTGATTTCATTTTCGCGCTTGCGATACCATGCGACATATTCTGACAGGTGCCCGTTCGATTCGGTGCTGAAGTATCCAAAGCGTTTGATCATGTCGATTCTGACCTTCTCGGTCTTGCTGAATTCAGGATGCTGTTCAAAACCTTCAAGCATCCTTCCTGTCCAATCCTGCCCCTTGTAGCGGATCCTCGTGTACCATGTCTGGTGGTTTATTCCGGCACAGATGATGTCAACGTCCTTGACAGAGACCTTCTCGTATCCCTTGGAATCTTTTTTAACGCCCTTGTCCTTGTTCACCAGAAGTTCGATGACCTGAGCAATCATTCCGTGTCCGCCCTGGACGCCGTGGCAGAGGCCAAGTGTCCTGACTTTGCCATACTTATTTGCGGCCCAGGTGATCATGGCGTTGGGATTTGCATAGTTGAGGAGTAGGCAGTCTGGGGCGCAGACTTCACGGATGTCCTTGCAGAAACCGAGGACGGCGGCGATTCCGCGCTGCCCGTACATGATGCCGCCCGCGCAGAGAGTGTCTCCAACGCACTGGTCGATGCCGTATTTGAGGGGGATGTCTACGTCCGTGGCAAATGCTTCAAGTCCACCGATCCTGACGACATTGATTACATAGTTGGCATCCTTCAGTATCTTGCGCCTGTCGGTGCTTGCCTCGATTTTTATCTTGAGCCTGTTGGCGTTGATGTCGCGCTGGCACAATTTCGCCACCATCTCTAGGTTTTTCGCGTTGATGTCGGTAAAGCCGATTTTGATGTCCTTGAATTCCGGGACGGTCAGGACGTCGGAAAGGAGCTTCCTTGTGAAACCCAGGCTTCCGGCACCGATGAATGCAATTTTGAACGACATATATATTTTCCTTTCAGTAAAAAATATTAATTATGTGCTTTAAAATAAATATTATATTTGTATTGTAAATATTAAAAACTTGCTATAAATGGTAATTTTATGCTAAATGTAATAAAAAAGCTCGGATACAAGGAGAAGAGCCTCGTGTTTCCGGCGAGGACTGTTCCTCTGCATTCGATGCTGACAAGCTGCGGACATTCGAGGAAAAATTCTACGGACTACAGCTGGCACGGCCTGAAACGGGGCAGGGCGGATTTCATTCTCTGGCAGTATACTGTTTCGGGACTTGGAAGACTTGAGTACGAAGGAAAGACCTTTGAGCTTTTGCCGGGCAGGGGGATGCTGCTTCATATGCCGCACGACCACCGTTATTATTTTCCGAAGGATTCCTGCGGGTGGGAATTCATATACATATGTTTCCATGGCAGGGAAGTCCTGAGGATATGCTGTGAAATAGAGAAGAGGATCGGGCCGGTGAATGAGTTTGGAGAAACAGGCAGGACATTAAATACTGCGGCAAACATATTTAAAGCGGCTTTTTCAGGGCAGATAAGAACTCCATACCTGTCATCATCCCTTGCGTATCAGCTTGCCATGTCGCTAGGCGATGATCTCATGCCTGAGAACTCGGAAAATGGGGAGGTTCCTGAATTCATGCGGAAGATAAACGAATACTGCGCGAATAATCCTGAAGCGGATCCTGATGTCGGAGAGCTTGCGAAAATATCTGGATACAGCCGCTACCATTTCACAAGGTTGTTTACGGAGAAACGCGGGATATCTCCGGGCGCATTCATAAGGGAGCTGCGGTTGAACAGGGCGGTGAAATTTCTGCAGGCCGGAAAACTGCCGATCAAGGAAGTTTCATCAATATGCGGATTCAAAGATACGAGCTACTTCTGCAAGGCTTTCAGGAGAGCCTACGGGGTTTCTCCGGCGAAATTCAGGAATTCAGGAATGTATTGAAAAAATCGGGAGACCTGCGGGATCCGGATTTATTCTATTTGATGGAAAACGTTTGACGGCGGAAAAGTCCGGGCGGCATTCCCGATATCTTGCGAAAGACCTTGCTGAAATGGTATTTGTCCCGAAATCCGACCTTGGCTGCAATGTTGGCAACAGTTTCGGTAGTTCCAATCAATAGTGTCTGCGCTCTTCGGATCCGTTCTTCATGCAGTAGTTTAATTAACCCGCAGTGGAAATTTTCCTGTAGCAGGCGGCTGGTGCTGGATCGTGAAAGGCCGAGGTGGGCTGAAAGCTCATCAATTCCCAGGGGTTCGCTTAGATGCCGCCGGACAAAAGTACTGATCCTGTAGCCGCGAGTTGAATTCGATGTTGTGGAATATTCCAGCCCATCAAGACGCCGCACAATCCCGTCGACCAACAGTTCGAGCAGTGTTTTCAACCGTTTCCCATTGCATTCATTCCATATCGGAAGCTCGTAGAACGCCGGTATGAAGGAGCGGGGCAATCCTTTTGGCGGAACAGAACCTTTGCGCCTCCATGACCCGGCATAGAACATCCCGAGCAGTTGTTCTTCTCCCCTGCGGATCGGGATTACAATCTCGGTAACGCCTTTCCAGCAGTCCTCGGCAAACCCATCTGTAATACCTGTGCATTTCTCCTTCATCGCATGTCGGCAATGTTCAATGCATTGATTGTTGAACCCAAGATTGCATACCTGGTTCTTCCGGTGCGACTGCCGATCCGGAGGAAACAGGACATTTCCCGCTGGCGTATGAAAGGATCCTTGGTTGTCAACGACGGTAATTCTTATTCCAAGGTGTCTTTCCACCGCGGCAATCGATTCTTCAAGTATTGCTGCATTCAGCTTCATGGGCTGATAATCCATTATTTGAGACATATTGACAATTAAATCGGATAATATTCCATTTCAAACTGGATGATGAAAAGATAGACTATATTTGTTTATATTGATGCTTTTGTTGAGTAGGATGGTGTTGCAACAACATATCATGGGAGGAAAACGTGGAGCCATTGAATGTGATTTATCTCAAGATGTTGCAGAAGTGGGCGAGATCCCTGTCTGGTGCGCTGTATTTCCCTCCCGGACATGATGATATAGCCTGCTATGGTCTTGGGTATAATGGACATTGGTCGCTGCAGACAAATACCGCCGCGTTTGGCGCACTGGCCGTATTGGCAGGTGATCCGGATCTGAATGAATCTGAAACGGGGATGTCGCGAGATCAGCTACGGGATTATGCGTTGCGATTGCTGCGATTTACCCTTGGTACGCACTGTTCTGTGGAAACTGAAAAGACTACAAATGGGTGCTCTTGGGGGTTGAGCTGGATCTCCGCTCTTTGCATTGAACGGATGATGCACGGCATTGAAGCGATGGATGAATATTTAAAGCCGGGCGACAGGCTGGCGCTTCGGAAAGTACTGCTGGCCGAAAGCGGCTGGCAATTGAAGAACAATACGGTAGTCGCCGGCATAGATGCTAAAACAGGTAGGAATAAGCCGGAAAGCAACATCTGGAACGGCTGTTTGCTGTTTAGGACCGCCATGATGTACCCAGATGCTCCAGATAGGGATCTGTATCTGGAGAAAGCGAATCTCCTTGTCCTCAACGGGATATCCATTCCTGCCGATGCGGACGACATGCAATTGATTGCAGGAAAAACGCTGAGGGAGTGGCATGTCGGCGCGAATTTCACTGAGAATTATGGATTGAATCATCACGGCTACCTGAATTTCGGATATATGGTAATCTGCCTGTCAAATATCGCCATGCTGCATTTCAGCTGCAGGAGCAGAGGAGTTGATGCCCCTGAGGCACTCTATCATCATGTGCCGGAATTGTGGCGTCTGATAAAGCTGTGCACCTTTGACGACGGTCGGCTTTGGAGGATCGGGGGCGATACGCGAGTCCGATACTGTTACTGTCAGGATTACATGATTCCGGTGTTTTTACTCATGAAAGATAGGTATGGCGAGAATACAGCGGATCTGGAAGAAGGCTGGTTAAAACAGGTAGACAAGGAACAAGGCGGCAATCCTGACGGTTCGTTCCTCGGCAACCGGCTCTGCGAGCTTAAAGAGGCGTCACGTGTGTACTACTACCGGTTGGAAGGTGACCGTGCGGCAACTCTGTCAATGGGAGCTTACTGGAGGCGGAAATACATCAATTCCAGCGTAGCGACAAAACCCGCATCATATTCCTCTCCTTCGGTTGGGGGCTGGCAGGACATATTTCATGGAGCATTGATGGAAAAAGGTCCCCGACGTGCTGCATCATGGGTATGGATGGCGGCACAGCGCCCCTCAGGAATGTGTCTGCCTGCGGCTGTTTCCAATCTGGCGGAATGGCGTTGGAATATGGCTGGAGAAATCACTGGTACCGGTGTATTCAACCATGCCGTTGTCAACGAGCATAAGGATGTGAAATTTTCCGGTGGTTTCAGAACTGCCGGACGGCTGGACTGGAGATCGGATTCTCAAGTGGCGGAAGGGCAGGCTGACGAGGTGACGGCCAAGGAGGATCTTGCGGTATTTGCGCTTCCCGACGATGCGACAATGGTAGTTTTTCAGCGTGCAAGGACAGTCAGCCGGATCATGCTGAAAAAAATCAAGGGATTGTTTTACAATGTTCCGAACGACATCTTCAACGGATTTACCCGAAGCTACGCGTTCAACGGGAAAATAATACCAGTTGAGGGTATGAGCAGGCAGCAGGAAACCGTTGATATTGACGGACGCGACATAAGCATTGACAACCATGTTCATATATCAGGAATCTATGGAATTGACATGCTGTCGCTTTATCGTCCAGGCCGCCGCCAGATTGAAATCTTCAGTACAAGTGTCCCATCTGTCGGACGTTCCGGTGGAGAGTTGTACTGCGACGAAATATGCCATCCATGCATCACTGTACAGAAGGATTATCCGGCGAATACGATCCTGTTCGACCAAGCGTTTGCGGTTTGTATTGGGAAGGATACCATCGAGGCGGAACCGCTGATGACAGACAATGAAGAACTAAAAGCCATCAGGATAAAAGGCGCTGATGGAAAGACTTACATGCTGGCAGTGAACTTCTCCAGCAGAATTGTCGCAGGCAATAAGCTCCCCGGTCATGAGGGTAAAGAGCTATCGCCACTGGAAACCGTATTGGTGACATTGCCATGATTACTTCAGCTGTTTCTTTTTCTGCGTCCTGCACTGGAATTCCTCCGATTCGGATTTCCATTTGACCGGGAAGTCGCGGCATTGGGCGGGTCTTACATCGTATATCTCGCAGCGTGGGGGATTGTCGGAGAAGAATATGCATGTGCCGTCGGAATTTTCATTAAGGGAAAGACTTCTGCGGTCGGCGGTGACTATTGTCATCTTGTCAATGAATTCAAGGACATCCATCCCGAGACACGCCGCGATCTGATCGGCCTCCTCCTGCGAAATTCGCACATAGCCGTGCCATCTGCAGCAGTCGCCGCAGCGGAGGCATTGGAAATTTGAAGTGTTGTCCATTGATAATTGCCGGCGAGACGCCAGCGCTCCTTATGCAGAACAGCCCTTACGGACTTAACAACTAACAATACAAGGGATAAGGAAATTGATTCACTTTTTGGTATAAATTTCCCGTCTGGGAAATTTATCAGAACATACCTGTGATGTTTCCTTTGCCGTCTATATCGATTTTCTTGTATGCCGGATTTGAGGGAAGGCCGGGCATGCGCATGATGTCGCCGGTGATCGGCACCAGGAATCCAGCCCCGGACGCGATCTCTATTTCCCTGACAGTCACAAGGAAATCCTTTGGTCTGCCAAGAAGCTTCGGGTTGTCCGAAAGCGAGTTCTGTGTCTTTGCGATGCAGACGGGAAGTTTTTCCAGTCCGAGCTTTTTGATGAGTTCAATGTCCTTGAGCGCCTTGGGATGATAATCGACCTTCTTTGCACCGTAGAGCTTGCCTGCGATGGTCGATATTTTATCTTCAATTGAAGCATCCAGCTGATAAAGGGGATGGGATTTGGGAGTTCCTGATGTGACAGAAACAACTTTTTCAGCGAGGTCGATTGTCCCGGCTCCGCCTTTTTCCCAGGCTTCTGAATATGAGAAAGGAATTCCCCTGTCCTTTAGAAGGCACGAGAGTGTTTCAATTTCCTTTTCAGTATCACCTGTGAACTTGTTTATGGCAACAACGGCTTTGGTTCCGAAATGGAGGATGTTCTCGTAATGTTTTTCAAGGTTGGAGAAACCCTTTATCAGTGCGTCGATGTTCTCCTCGTTGAGCTTCTTCAGTTCTGCGCCTCCATGGTATTTCAAGGCTCTGGCGGTGGCGACAAGTACGACTGCGCTTACAGTGAAGCCGGCCTTTCTTGCGACGATGTCGAAGAATTTTTCAGCGCCAAGCTCGAAAGCGAATCCCGCCTCGGTTATTGCATAGTCCCCGAGTTTCATTGCGAGCCTTGTGGCTATTATGGAATTTGCCCCCTGTGCGATGTTCGCAAATGGTCCGCCATGGATGAGGACTGGATTGTTCTCCAGCGTCTGGACAATGTTGGGCTTGAGCGCATCCTTCAGCAGCGCAGTGGCGGCCCCTGCGACATTGAGATCCCTCGCGAAGATCGGATTCTTGTCCTGATCGAGTCCGATGAGGATATTCTCGATGCGGTTCTTAAGCTCGGTGTAGTTTTCCGAGAGGCACAGGATTGCCATGATCTCGCTGGCGGCAGTGATGTCGAAACCTGTTTCGCGGGGATATCCGTTCTTAGTTCCACCGAGGCTGATGACGATGTCGCGGAGAGCGCGTTCATTCATGTCCATCACACGTTTCCAGTGGATAGTGCGCGAATCGATCTTGATCTTCCCCCAGTGGATTTCATTGTCTACGGCGGCGGCGATGAGGTTGTGCGCCCGTTCGACGGCCGGGATGTCTCCGGTGAAATGGAGGTTGATGTCCTCCATGGGGGCGATCTGTGCTTTTCCGCCTCCGGTGGCTCCGCCCTTCATTCCGAAAACAGGCCCGAGGGAAGGTTCGCGCAGGGCTAGAATGGATTTGTGCCCGGATTTCCTGAGTCCGTCATGAAGCCCGATCGAAGTGGTGGTTTTTCCTTCACCTGCAGGAGTAGGGGTGATGGCGGAGACCAGGATGAGTTTCCCATCCTTCTCATTTTTCAGTTCCTCGACAAATTCCAGGGATATCTTTGCCTTGTAGTCCCCGTATTTGGAAAGATGTTTTTCGGATATTCCTGCGGATTTGGCGACAGCCACTATGTCCTTGAGATTTGCATGCTTGCTCATTGGTTCCTCGCTTTGTTAATTATGAAAAATAGGCAGGAGAGGGGAATAAGTCAAATTATTAAGGTATAAATGTTTGTCTGTCGCTTCTTATAGGGTATTAAAATTAAGTATTTTCCATTCAAGCTTGAGCCTCCGCCTGAGGTGGTATATTGCAGTCCAAGGCCTCAGCCTTGGGAAAAATTGCAAATAAGAAAGATAAAAGCCCCGCAGGGGGCTGGAAATATTATTTGATCGTTTATCATCCCCACGCTTACGCATGGGGCTACAATATAACACCCTCTGCGAAGGCTAATGCAGAAACTGGAATGATTTAAAATAGTATGAAAATTGAAAGAAAAGAAATATTTCCTGGCAGTTGCTCCGTTTGACAGTTGGCTGGCTTTCCCATCGGGTTCTGCTGTTTATGTATTTGAAGAAAATGGGAAGTTGACTGATTGGACATCGGACAACGGTGAAGATGGCAGATTCGTTGGAAAGTGGTGCAATCTGAGACAGGAAAGGATTACACTGGATGAATTAAAAACTTCAGCGTTAAAGGGCAGGAAGTGATTCTTTCACAATTCCTTTAATATTTCGCCCTTCAATGATTTTATCCTTTCCTCGAATGGCATTGGAACCGGGAAGCCGAGGGAAAGGAGTTTATCCATGCTGAGATGGGAGTCGTGCGGACGGCGCGCTTCAGTTTCCGGAGCTTTCGCGAGGTGCACGATATTCTTCATGCTTTTGCCGAAGATTTCTGCGAATGCCGCAGTGATCTTGTAGCGGGTTGTCTTGTTCTGCCCGCTGAAATGGAAAATTCCGGAGGCGTTTTTCTCCAGCAGGAAGAATACGGCATTGGCGACATCTCCAGTATATGTAGGATAACGGACAATTGAGTCTTCCATCGGCCAGGGCTTGTCAGAATCGAGAGCCTTCAGAGTTCCATAGAGGAGATCGGATTTCTGAAGCCCTGCGGCCAATCCATAGAGCAGGGGGATGCGCAGTATTGTTGCATTCCTGCAGAGGCTGAGGACTGCTTTTTCCGCCATGAGTTTTGTTTCGCCGTAATAGTTGACCGGGCTCGGAGTGTCATCCTCCCTGTACGGAGGGTTTGTACCGGAGAAGACATAGTCCGTTGAGATATATAGCATCTGGGCATTGCGTTTCCTGGCTTCCGAGGCAAGCTGTTCTGTCGCCCAGACATTTAGCCGATACGCTGCAGATTTGTCTTTCTCGCACTGGTCCGGGCTGCGCCATGCGGCTGAATGGATTATCGTGTCCCAGTCGGAACTGCATAGTTTCAAGATGCCGTTCTCGGAGGTTATGTCGGCTGCAAGAAAGCCGCTATTTCCCCGGCTGGAAACTCGTGTAGTCTGTGAAATTCGCAAACTCGATTCCCTGGAACCTGACATCAATTGTCCTGCATGAAAGGAGATTTCAGTTCCTAGCAGTCCACTCGCTCCAGTAATTAGTATTTTCAATATGACACCCTCTTTTACGTTCTGTGCTGCAACTGCGACAAAATTAATATGTTAGCCATAATATGCAACTTCTTGGGAGGGGAACCTTGAATCTTTTTTTAGTTCGTATAACGTAAGCGGCGCAAAAAAACTTAGGAGTGAAAATGAGCAAGGGATATAATATAGCGATAGCCGGTGCCACCGGGGCCGTTGGAATTGACATGATGCTTACGCTGGAGAAGAGGAATTTTCCTGTGAAAAGCCTTCGTCTTCTCGCTTCTGAAAGGTCTGTTGGCAAGAAATTGATGTTCAAGGGCGAAGATATTACTGTCCAGGAGCTCAAGCACGACTCGTTCAAGGGCATAGACATAGCGCTTTTCAGCGCAGGCGCCTCCAGGTCAAAGGAGTTCGCGAAATCCGCAGTGGATGCCGGAGCTGTCATGATCGACAATTCAAGCGCGTTCAGGATGGATGACGATGTTCCTCTGGTAGTTCCTGAAGTGAATCCTGAAGATGTTAAGAAGCACAAGGGCATCATTGCGAATCCAAACTGCTCGACCATAATCATGGTTGTTGCCGTATATCCCCTGCATAAGGCCAGGAACCTCAAGAGGCTTGTCGCGGCCACATACCAGGCCGCCAGCGGAGCTGGCGCCAAGGCGATGACAGAGCTTGAGGAGCAGTCGCGGCAGGTGCTTGCCGGCGAAAAAAATCTTTCCATAGCTGCGCTTCCCCAGAGGATCGCATTCAACCTTTTCCCGCACATCGACGTTTTCCTCGACAATGGATACACCAAGGAGGAAATGAAGATGACCTATGAAGGACGGAAGATCATGCATCATCCGAACCTCAAGGTTTCCTGCACATGCGTCCGTGTACCGGTCATGCGCGCCCATTCTGAGGCGCTTAATCTTGAATTCGAAAAGGACATAACTCCTGAAGAGGCCAGGCAGATACTTTCAAAGGCTCCTGGCATCCAGCTCCGCGATGATCCGAAGAACAAGATCTATCCGATGCCAATCGAGGCTTCAGGGATGTATGACGTTCTTGTAGGAAGGATCCGTCAGGACATTTCAAGGGATGACAAGCGCGGTCTGGACATCTTCATCAGCGGTGATCAGATTCTGAAAGGTGCCGCATTGAATGCCGTTCAGATTGCAGAAGTCCTATAACTGTCTGAATGTCAGTAGGTAATGGCGCCGTCCGGCTTTCCGGACGGCGCTTTTTTATTTCTTAAAAAACAAGCATCTCTTCTGCTTGCCAGTCAATAGTTCTGGGAGTACATTATTTTTCCCTTTGGTTAATAAAATATATTATGAAATAACAGGAGAAGGGTTATGGAAATTTCAGTGCTTCAGAAAGTCAGGGCCTCGTACGAGCCGAAGCTTCCTCCGGCATTTGCCAACGGAGCTCTTGTGACAGTTGCAAAAAGCGATCCGACGGAATCGATATCCGACCAGGAAAGCATTCAAAAACTTTTTCCAGTGAATTACGGCAAACCCATACTTGAGTTTTCCGTAGGTTCGCAGAAAAAAGCTGCAAAGCCTATCAACGTCGGAGTAATTCTTTCGGGCGGACAGGCCCCGGGCGGACACAATGTCATAGCCGGGATTTTTGACGGTCTGAAATCAATCAATGAAAAGTGCAAGCTGTATGGTTTCATTGGCGGACCCAGCGGTCTTGTCGAGAACAAGTACATTGAAATAACGGCTGAACTTCTTAGCAGCTACAGGAACACCGGAGGATTTGACATTATTGGTTCCGGACGTACGAAGCTTGAGACTGCCGAGCAATTCGAGAAGTCGGCGAAAAACTGCAAGAAACTCGGAATCAGCGCGCTTATCGTGATAGGAGGAGATGACTCAAACACCAATGCATGTCTTCTTGCCGAGCATTATTGCATGAAGAGGACTCCGATACAGGTGATTGGATGTCCGAAGACGATTGATGGAGACCTTAAGAACTTATTCATAGAGACTTCTTTCGGATTCGACACTGCATGCAAGGTCTACAGCGAACTTATCGGCAACATCAGCCGGGATGCCGATTCCGCGAGGAAATACTGGCATTTCATAAGGCTCATGGGCCGTTCTGCATCGCACATCACGCTTGAATGCGCGCTTCAGACGCGTCCGAACATCGCAATCATATCTGAGGAAGTCGCAAAGAAGAAGCAGACCCTTGCGGATATTGTCGACGACATGGTCAAGGTTATCTGCAAGCGCGCCAAAAAAGGCAGGAACTTCGGCGTGGTCCTCATTCCTGAAGGCCTGATCGAATTCATTCCGGAAATTAAGAAGCTCATCAACGAGCTGAATGAAATAATGACCAAGGATGAATCGGCCCTCAACTTCCTCAAGACAGATGAAGACAAGACCAGCTTCATCAAGGGCAAGCTCTCCAATGAGTCCGCCTCAGTCTATGTCTCAATGCCGCTGCAGATACAGATACAGCTCATAAAGGACAGGGATCCGCATGGAAACGTGCAGGTATCCATGATCGAAACTGAAAAACTGCTCATCCAGATGATCGAAAGCCGCATGAGCCTCATGAAATCACAGGGCAAGTCCGAGGTTAAGGACGTGAGATTCAAGGCGCAGACGCATTTCCTTGGTTATGAAGGCAGGTGCGCGGCTCCGTCCAATTTTGACGCTGATTACTGCTACAGCCTTGGCGCGACGGCAGCGGCCCTTGTCGGATGCGGAAGCACGGGATACATGGCGGCTGTCAGAAATCTCACAAAGCCATCCGACCAGTGGTTGAGCGGTGGAATTCCAATCACGATGATGATGAACATGGAGAGAAGGCACGGCAAGGAAAAGCCTGTCATACAGAAGTCATTGGTGGATCTCCACGACAAGCCGTTCGAGACTTTCGCTGAAAACCGGGATGAATGGGCGGTAGAAACCGAATATCTCTATCCCGGTCCGATCCAGTATTTCGGACCTTCCGAAGTCTGCGACCAGACCACGAAGACGCTTGCCCTTGAGCGCAGCTAAAAGATAAGTTTGCTTATGGAAAAGAGAATAATTGACGTAAAATACGTCGCTGCGCTTGCCAGGCTTGAGCTTGACAGTGAAAAAGAGGAACGCCTCCAGAAGGAAATGGAGACGATTCTCAATTATGTCGACACGCTTTCAGAGCTTGATGTCTCCAACATTGAACCTACTGCCCATGCCGTCCAGATGACGAATGTGCTGCGTGACGATGTCTCTGAACCCCCTTTCCAGCGTGAAGAGATGCTTTCAAACGCTCCAGAGACTGTCGGAGGGGAACTCATAAAGGTTCCTGCTGTGATACCGGGGGAGGAGGAGAATTAGGAAGTTCTAGAGTGCGGAAGTTCTAAAGTTGGGAGAAGGCACAGAGGCGCAAAGTAGATGAAGTTCTGAAGTTGGGGGAAATTAGGAAGTGGAATTTAGAAAGTAGAAAACAAAGATACCGATGTCAATAAAAATTGAAAATTTTACAATCCACGAGGCCGCAAGACTTCTTGAAGAGAAAAAGATCTCTTCGACGGAATTGTGCAAGGCCTACATTGAACGTGCAAAAAAACTGGAGCCGAAGGTAAAGGCGTTCCTTAAGCTAGACGAAGAGGATGTTTTATCTCAGGCGAAAGCATCAGACGATAGAAGAGCTGAAAACAGGAAGCTAGGTCAGTTTGATGGAATACCTCTTGCTGTCAAGGACAATATTACCGTCAAGGGGCAGACATGCACCTGTGCTTCAAAGATCCTGCAGAAGGTTGTTTCTCCCTATGATGCGACAGTTATAAGGAAGCTCAAGGCAAATGGTTTTGTCCTTTTTGGAAGGACGAACATGGACGAATTCGCGATGGGGTCATCATGCGAGAACAGCGCATATCAGAAGACCGCCAATCCATGGAACATCAATTGCGTTCCTGGTGGTTCCAGCGGTGGCTCCGCGGCGTCCGTGTCTGCGGCTGAGGTTACAGCGGCCCTTGGGTCCGACACAGGTGGATCCATCCGCCAGCCTGCATCTTTTTGTGGTGTTGTCGGATTCAAACCCACCTATGGAAGGATATCCCGCTACGGTCTTATTGCATTTGCATCCTCCCTTGATCAGATCGGTCCGATAACCCGTGATGTTGAAGACGCCGCAATTCTTACAGATGTCATGTGCGGAAGGGACTCCAGGGATGCGACTTCGCTTCCGGATACGAACGAGATATTTTCAGAGGACCTGGGAGGGCTCAAGGATCTCAAGGGGATCAGGATAGGGCTGCCCAAGGAATGTTTTGAAATTGAGGGGCTTGATGCAGGCGTTCGTAAATCCATGGAGAAGTCGATACAGGTCTTCAAGGATCTTGGCGCCGAGATGGTCCAGGTCTCGCTGCCGCATTCAAAATATGCGGTTGCAACATATTATGTGATTGCCACGGCTGAAGCGAGTGCGAATCTCGCAAGATTCGACGGCATCCGCTATGGCAACCGCATGAAGGCTGACGATCTGCTGGAGACATATCTTGAGACCCGCGGAGCTGGATTCGGGGACGAGGTCAAGCGCAGGATAATCCTTGGGACATTCGTGCTCAGCAGCGGTTATTATGATGCATACTATACAAAGGGACAGAAGGTCAGGACTCTGATCAGGAGGGATTTCCAGGATGCGTACAGGAAATGCGATGTGATCCTGACCCCGGTTTCTCCTACGACGGCATTCAAGTTCGGCGAAAAATCTGATCCGCTCCAGATGTATCTCGCCGATATTTTCACGATTTCGACGAATCTCGCAGGCATCTGCGGCATAAGCGTTCCCGCTGATATACATGAAAATGGACTTCCTGTAGGGATCCAGCTGCTCGGACCGGACATGGGAGAGAAGCAGCTTCTGCGGATTTCGCATATTTTTGAGAAGAACAGGGCAATCAAGGAATTCATTCCCGGAATTTAAATATGTCAAAATACGATATAGTCATAGGTCTTGAAGTGCATGTCCAGGCAAGGACGAACAGCAAGATGTTCTGTTCATGTCCGAACAAGTTCGGGCAGGAGCCGAACACGATGGTATGTCCTGTCTGCATGGGATTTCCCGGCGTGATGCCTTATCCAAACCGTGAAGCAGTCATGAAGACTGTAATGGCTGGGCTGATGTGCGGCTGCGAGATCGCGAAATTCAGCAAGTTCGACCGAAAGAGCTATTTTTATCCTGACATGCCGAAGAACTACCAGATCACCCAGTATGATCTGCCTCTGTGCGGCAGGGGTGGCGTACACATATTCGGGAAAGGTTTTTCGGGGAATGATCTTCCGGACAAGGTCATTGGAATCACAAGGATCCATCTTGAGGAGGACGTTGGCAAGCTGAACCATTTTTCGGGATACAGCGGTATTGACTACAACAGGGCAGGTGTCCCTCTGATGGAGATTGTAAGCGAACCTGACATGTGTTCTGCCGATGAGGCATACGCCTACCTTACTGCGCTTAAGCAGATCATGCAGTATGCGGACATAAGCGACTGCGACATGGAAAAAGGGCAGATGCGCTGCGATGTGAACATATCCCTCAAGCTTGCCGGAGCCAAGGAGTTTGGAACAAAGATAGAGATAAAGAATCTCAACAGCTTCCGTTCTGCCCACCGTTCGATTGAACATGAGATCGTAAGGCAGGCGGAAATCCTGGACAATGGTGGCCGGTTGATGCAGGAGACACGTGGATGGACCGATGAACGCGGTGAAACCTATCTTCTCCGGAGCAAGGAAAACGCGCATGACTACAGGTATTTTCCGGAACCTGATCTTCTGCCGATGACTTTCACCGATTCAGAAATTGGTAAAATTAAGAATACTCTTCCTGAACTTCCCGAGCAGAAGCGTGCAAGATTCGTTGCAACTTTGGGACTGACTGAATACGATGCGCAGGTTCTCACCCAGGACAAGACTCTTTCAGATTATTTCGATGAAGGTGCGAAACAGGCGAAATCCCCCAAAATGCTGGCAAACTGGATCATAACTGAACTTCTCAGGGAGCTCAATGACAGGAATATCCCGTTTGAAAAGAATCCTGTTCCAGTCGGCCATCTTGTCGAGCTTGTAGAACTCGTCAGTGCTGGAACGATCACCGGCAAGTCGGCAAAAGAGGTGTTCTCCGAACTTTTCTCAGGAGGGAAGACTCCGAAGCAGATAGTCGCTGAGAAGGGACTCCTGCAGATCAGCGATGATTCAGCCATTGATAAATTTGTGGTCTTGTCGATAGAACAGAACCCGGCACAGGTCAAGCAGTACAAGGAAGGAAAGACCACGGTGATCCAGTTCTTCGTAGGCCAGGTCATGAAGCTGAGCAAAGGCAAGGCCAATCCCCAGATTGTCAACAAGCTTCTGAAGGAGAAGCTTGACCAGATGTAAGTTTTTCATTTAACTTCGTAGATTGCGAAACCTTCATCCTCCCAAATCTTCTTAAGACATCCAGAATCCGCTAGTTCTCCAATCATATTTGCGAAATTCGCAGTCCTTTCGAGGTATTCAGGGAGCCTGTCAGGATCATTTTCCGATAGCCCGACCAGAAGATGGGTGATTTTATTCTCATGCAGGATTTCCATTATCCGGGATGGTGCAGGAAGCTTTTCAGGGGGGGTGAAGAATTCTTCCTGGAAGAAAGGGGTCCCTGTCAAATGTTTCCTGTTCATGTAAAGTCCCCTGTTCTCAAATAACATCATCAGCTTTGCATCTTCTGGAAGTTTCTTGTTAACGACAAATACGGCCTTTAAATATCCTGGACCGGTTGCGGAGTATAGATAATCCTGTGGATTTATCATGCCAAGGGCAGTTTTCCATGACAGATAGCAATCCTTTAAGATATTTCGAGGGATTGAGAAAATCGAAAGTAAGAGGATTAGAATGATCAATAACTCTGCGATCTTGGATGGAAACCTGCGGAACGAGAATTTTGAAACTATGAACAGTATGAATACCGCGGGAATGATGAATCTTGACTGCTGGGATGTCAAGAACCAGAAAATGTAGAATGCCAGTGCGGTGATCGTAAGCCCGGCAATTCTGCTGTTCCTGGATTCATATGCAATTATTATTGAAAATGCACTCGCCATAAGGATTACGAGGAACTGCAATCCGAAACCGCCGTCGAAAGCATCTCCTGAAATTGCCAGGAGGATGGGATCCGTGAAGAATGCGGCGATTCCCTGTATGCCGTATTTAACGCTTCCGATGAGATGATGATATCTGCTCATCTCAATTACTGCCTCATTTCCGCTGAACAATCCGGCGAAATAGGGATATGCAGGATTGCCGGTCATTAAAAAAGGACGTGCATAGAAAATCAATGCAGTAATAATAAACACTGACAAATATACGAGCAGCGCGGAGGAGTTTATCTTGATCAACCTCTTTTTAGTGGAAATGACATAAAGGAGAAATCCTGCTCCAATGATCAGGCCTGTAAGTTTCACGCCTCCAGCAATTCCAGCCATGAATCCTGTAAGAGCCATTATATATAGGGAGAAGGAGTTCCTGAGATGGCTTCTCAATAGAAGCAGCATTCCTGCAGCTTGGATAAGGATGAAAAGTTCAACATATGCTGATGTTGCGGCCATGAGGACTGTGAAAGAAGTTCCGAATCCAAAAGTAAGCAGAGATGCATGCCATTTGGAGAATCCCGGCCTGAGCATTAAATACATGGCGACAATACTTATAGCCCATAATGTGACAATAAAAATCCTTGGAGCCAGCAGTCCGCCGGTCATCATAAGGATATAAAAGCTTGCTGAAGCGGCGGTGGGGAACGCGGAATATGGATTATCATGGAAAAATGCCAGGTTTCCTGACTGGATCCATCTTGCAGGAACTTCAAGCTGATATGTGAGTTCGTCCCAGCCTGACGGGATACACAATGCTCTTCCGATGACTAGAGGAAGAATGGAAAAAGGAATCAGAAGAGGCAGAAAGTGTTTCAAATGGAGGAATCTCAATGTTTTAGGATTTGAATGGGTTTTACGGTAGAAAAGAATTGCTAAGATGAGCGTGGCGCATGAGAAGAATGCAAGCAGGGATGTTTTTGAGAGGAGTCCGCAATATCCAAAGATATATGCCGTTACTGACAATACATCAATCCCAATGATCATCTTTAGCAAGTTCCTGCCAGGAGATCGTAGGTTGTCGAGATGGAGCCGTGAGCCGATTAGGAATGCGGTGGCAAAGAAGATTAGAACAGCGTATAGAGCGCTGGGAATGCCGGTGTTGAAATGGACAAGTTCCTGCATTTTGCTATTTACCCATGTTTCTTAATTCAACAAACTTCCATTCATAATAGGGATTTTTCAATATTGCGGGGAGATGGCTTGTATCGAGTCCCATATGGTTAAGAGCTGACAATAGTTTTCCAGATGTTGCTTCCGCGTCATTTTTCAGCCCGAGCTGTTCTTCCAGTGACAGCTGTATGGAAAGGGAAACAACGGAAATTGGATAATTTGCGGTATCTTTCCTGATATATGCGAGAGCCTCGTTCTTCCTGTTGAAGCTCATAAGGCTTTCGGCGATAAACCTGTTGCTATGGGCTACCTGGTTTAAAGGCGACTCGCTGATCTTATCGAAGAGATAAAGCGACATATAAGGATCTTTGAAAACCTTCAAGGCGAGCAATCCTGAACTTAGGAGGGAGGGGGAATTGATTTCATATTCACATGACTTGCTGTAGAAGTTCAACGTATCCGAGGGATTCTTAAGGAAATGGAAAGATATTTTTGCATTTCTCAGATAATAAGTTTCCATGAGGTTGGAGAATGAGGTTGAAATGAAAACAAACAGTATTATTAAAGCTGAAGGAAGCATCAGCATGCTGTTAAATATGCTCCACCTGATTTCCGTGTCTTCAGCAGGCAGCGGCCAGCACTTCCTCCATAAGCAACCGAGCAATATTCCTGATATGAAGATGTTTGGCCATGCGGCGATAACCATGTCCACCTGGGAATGTATGATCATGAACAACAGGGAAAAGACGCAGAGCTGTGTCTGAAGATCCAGAGATTTGAATGACATTAATAACTTCAAGACAGGATAAATCCACAAGAGCAGCCAGGCAATGAGTCCAAAGACGCCATAACAGGCCATGACAAAAAGAAATTCATTATGGGCATGGATCGTCCTAATCGCTACAAAGGTTTCCTTGATGAAATAACCTATTGGACGGTAAGATGCATATGAGCTTTCAAAAGCCGGGGAACTTACTCCGAGCAGAGGATTGTCCATGATAAGGCGGATAACGCCATTCCATAAGGAAAACCGGACGTCCTGGAATAAAAGCCTGATAAAGTATTCATTTTTGAAAAGGATGAGGATGATCAGGACGGCGAATCCATACAGGATGAACCTGAAAAACATATATTTGGATTTAGGGAATAATATTGGCAGCAGTATGAAGGCCGCGATTGCCAGAGATAGGCAGGCACCTTTTGATTTGCAATCGTATATGATGATGGCAGTTGCAAGTATTTGAATTGAATATAAAATTGCCGGATACTGGAACTTCGGGAATCTTGTCCTCATGAGATCATATGCAAAAACAACTGCAAAAGGTGTTGTCGATAAAAGCAGGGATGAGTTCCAGTTCCTGTTTCCCGCAATTCCTATGCATTCCAGTCCGTTGCATATCTGCCATAGGGAATGAATGACGGTTAAAAGCCAAAAAAGGGAGAGCAATGGAAGGATGTGTTTTTTTAAATCAATCTGGCATAAATAGATGGACAGGGGAACTGCAAAGATGGTGATTGAAAGCAGGAAGTCAGTAAAATGATAATTGTCAATTGAAACCACATGCATGCATTCAATAGCAAGTATTATGATGAAAGCTGATGCATGGAGAATATATTTCTTAAAGAAGGAAAGCAGTCGCCCGTGGTTTAATAATATTATAAGCAATGACAGGCAGCAGATGGATTCAATGCTGAAAACAGAGAAGTCGAAGGTATAGGGGACAATTCCTGCCGGGGATAGCAATACGAGGGGAAATGCTGCAAACAATGCAAAAAAGAATGATATGATAAGGACAGGTTTTAATGATGGAATATCATTTTTGTAAATCATATCTTTTGTTTCTATAATTTATGCTCTGTTTGTGCTACGACAAGATACATAAAATTCCATTAAAAGCAAAAAAAAAGAGGGAGTTTTTCAACTCCCTCTTAAGGGTCAATTCTAAGTTAGCTAAATTACCAGGAGAATCCTGAGCTACCAATATTTCCATTGCTCCATGTTGCACCGGCGAAACCGGAGGCATGGCCATCGCAGAACAGCACGTTACCATATTTGGTATGGTTGGTGGGTCTGTCAATAGCAACAGCACTGTCAACTGATGTCGACTCGTTCAAACCTGCGGCGTACATGTATGATACGCTGGATGAACCAAGGTCATAGTTGTCGGAAATCATGTCTGTTGTTGAAGGGCAGTTGTACATTTTTACGTTCTCTAGATATCCGCCAGAACGAAGCATTTCAAAACCTGTTCTGCCGTCATTGCCACCCTTTGTGGGGAAGCGTTCCTTGTATTCCTGGGAATACATACGAATTGCCAGACCGATCTGCTTCAGATTGCTTGTACAGCTAATTCTGCGAGCTTTTTCACGGGCTTGGCTGAGGGCGGGAAGTAACATTCCTGCCAGGATTGCTATGATCGCAATAACGACCAACAGCTCAATCAGTGTGAATCCACGACTTTTTTTCATTTTCTACTCCTTTTTTAATTTTCGACCCTTTTTCTTTCAAAACTTATAAGGCTATTGTATCAAAAATTAATATCAAAAGCAATAGGTAAACTAAGAAAATTGAAAAATAAATGATAAAAAGCTTGTTTAATTAAAATAAAATCAATTCTAAGGATTGATAAACCATTGAATATCAATATGTTAATGATATTTTCATAAGAGCGGTGAAAATATAATATGTTTACTCTTTTAAATAAAAATACATTTCCCGGGAAATTGGTACCAGTTTTCATGGTTTTATCTGTAGGTTTGTTGCTTTATGCCAAGTTATTCCTAGGTCAGATGTTATTTGCATCAGATGTTCTTGTCTATCAACTGCCTGAGAAATATTTCATTGGCGAGTGCCTTAGGGCTGGATTTATACCCTTTCTGAATCCTTATATACTTTCCGGAGCTGAGTTATATTCAAACATGGATGCAGGGGTTTTAAACCCTTTAAACATTATATTGTTGTTCAGCAATCAATCTGTTGGCTATAACCTATTTGTCCTGATCCATTATCTCTTTGCCATGCTGTCAATGTATCTTCTTCTCAGTCAGGCTTATAAGCTAAATAGTTGGATCTGCATGCTCGGAGGCGTAGCCTATGGAGAAGGATATCTATGGAGCATGTCCGGCAATGGTTTCTACAGATGCGCATTCCTCATACCATTATTTCTGCTGTTTTATATGAAATATCTGGAATATTTAAAGGCAGGACAGCTTAAGAAACAGCATATAGCCTTTATAATCAGCGTGATAGCATTGTCATTGCTTTTTTATTCCGGCAACTTTCTGGAAGCTTATTTTGCTGGGATCTTTGCAGGGGCAATGGGGATATATTTCTCGTTTCTGCTATATTCAGGCGGCGATTTGAAGAAGGCTCGTAACATATTGATTGGCAGTATGTTGATGCTGGTTCTGTCGGTCATGATTGCTTCCCCTGTGCTTATTCCAGTAATCCTTGCCTCATTGACCTCGTATAGAAGCCAGGGGATTCCTATACTTGAGGCTCAGCAATGGTCCTTTCCCCCATTACGCCTCATAGAATATTTTGTTCCATTTATTTTTGGGGCAAGGCAGAATGATGGACTCTGGTACGACGGCGTCTATACGGTACAGGAGACATTTTCAAAGACAGGATTGTCTCCATGGGCGGATTGCATTTATGTTGGAATTCCAGTTATTCTTGGATTTATCCTGATGCTTAAGATGAAGAAGGGATGGAAAGATAAATTTGTAATATTTTCACTAGGCCTGGCATTCCTGCTCGCATTAGGTAAACTCACGCCGGTCTATGAATGTTTTTACTATCTGCTCCCTGGATTCAAAATGTTCCGTCATCCAGAGAAATTCATGTTCTGGGTGAATTTCTGGCTCATAGTGGGAGGATGTTCAGGATTGCATCTTATTCTATCCGACAAGGACGTGGCATTTAAATATCTTGACATGACCTTGAAGGTGCTGCTTGCTCTGTTCTTCTTTCTCTTAATGGGATTTTTATGCCTGTTCATCTGCTGTCAGGAGGCTTTGATAAAATATGTACAATCCAAAGGATCCATGTGGAACGGAGATGAAATATTCATGTGGGAATCTTTTACCATATGCTTGTCTGTCATTCTGACAATGGTGCTGTTTTCATCAGTAAAAATTTTCAAGGCTTCCCCTGAAATGGTACTCAAGGTATTCTTTATCGTGACTGTAGCTGGTTTCATGATATGGAAATACAGAATTGAATGGACCATCCCAGTAAAAATATTCGATGAAGTACATGCGTGGAATGAAAAACTGCCGGAGTTTGAAAAAGATCAATGGAGGATATTTTCAACAGAAAAATTCCAGTATCCTGTCGATTTGGCGGAAACCCGCACAGATTCATTCAAGATGAGGAAACTGATGGAATATTCCACTCTTGACTGCAATGCTCCAGGGCTTGAAAAGATTCGCACTGTCAAGGGGTTTTCGCCGATTATAAGCAAGGCGTATGGCGACTACATGAACTTCGAAAGGCATGATCCGGAGAGACTGCTCGATTTGTTGTCGGTGAAATATATAGGCGCTGGATTGATAAATGAAAACCAGCTGCCAAAAGGCACCAGGATAGTTTTCAAGGATGAATCATCTGGATTTGTAATTTTGGAGAATACTGATGCCGTGCCCAGGGTCAGGACATATTCGAAATTCATTCACGCCGATGAAGGGAAAGTTGATGAAGCGGTTTTTGATAAGGCGCGCGACATATCATCTAGTTTTGTGCTGGCTTCTCTTCCGGAGAACTTCAAGGAAGGTATTAAATGCCCGCCGGGAGCCGGGGCGCATATCGCCAGCGAGGATCCTAATCGTATTGAAATCAAGGTTGAAAACGGCCCTTGCTGGGTGGTCATAAGGGACTGGTGCAATCCTGGATGGACCTGCTTTGAAGACGGACGAAAAATTCAGATCGTAAAAGCGGATGGCGGCCTCATGGCTGTTTTCTGCGATTCTGAAAATTCGACTCTTGAATTTAAATACTTCCCACCCGGTTTGAAGCTTGGTCTGCTTCTTATGACAATAGCTTATGTCGTACTTCTGGGATTTCTGTTTTTGATCTTGCGGAAACAGTATGCTAAAGAAGATAAGGTTTGAACCGGGCTCAGGGTTTTTCCATCGTCTCAAGCATTTTTGCCGCTGCGGGGTGTGAAGGATTTTTCTTCAATATGCCTTTCAGTATCTCCCTTGATGCTTCTCTTCTTCCTGTATTGGCCAGTACAATCGCGAGGTTGACGCCGGCCTGGAGATTGTCAGGATTCAAGGATAAAGATTTCAGGAAGTCCTTTTCCGCCGCATCATATAGCTGAAGACGGGTATGATAAGTTCCTCTCTTGAGATAAATCGATGAATCTTCTGGATAAATGCCAATGGCTATGTCGCATGCTGCGACTGCCTCCCTGAACTGCTTTGCCTCCTCGAACTGGACTGCCAGGTTGCCCCAGGTTTTAATGCTCTGCGGCGACGCCCTGACTCCTGCAAGGGCAAGACTCATCCTGTCCTGCCAGTCATGGCATCGTATGGCCGTCCTGCATGATAAAATACCCAGGATTGAAACAATGATGAGAATTGACATGCTGAAGGGGATTTTTGAAGACAATCTTATGAATGCAAGAGAGAAGAAGATGCAGAGCCATATAGACGGTATATAGGTGAGTCTTTCCGCGAAAATAGTTCCAGCCGGGACGATGAAGTTGCCTGCAGGCATGATGCATATAGCATATGCCGAAACAAGAAATATGATGAGCATTCTCCTCTTGGGATAAAGATATAAAAGCAGCAAGGGCGCTCCCAGGAAAATAATAATTGTAATGAGCGCTCTGGAGTCATAAACGGATCTGGATGGAAGAATCTGCGCATATGAATAATCATGGGACAGCACTGCCGGCCATGCAAATTTAGCCAGTGCCAGCCCCTGGATCCTGACCGCCCCGACGATTCTTTCAGGAGCTGGACTTAGGGCGAGGCGATTGTCGACAAGAGCCTCGGTCATGTCTTTTTCAGGAATGATCGAATGCATGGCCTCGAATTTCGAGAAGATGAACAGTCCGAAGAACGCGATATAGATGCAGTATCTGAATATCAATTTCCTGTCCTTGAGTTTTCCAAGCAGCAGGTCATACATCAGGCAGAGAGGGAGGAATGCGACCGCGTGCTCCTTTGACCAGAGAGCCAGGACAAATGAAATACCCGCGAGCAGCGCTGATGTTTTGGGGTTCTTCCTGCTGACATGGAAAATCAATGCCAGCATCATGAATGCCGCGCATAGAAGTTCGGCTCTGCCAAAAGCCGGGATCACCGCTTCCGAATGAAGAGGATGGACTGCAAAAAGGAATGCAGCGATCATCGCGCAGGTTTTTCCAGCCGACAATTTCCTGGCAAGTAGATACAGCAGGAATACAGACAAGATGTGAAGCAGCAGATTGAATGATCTGAACAGAGGCGAATGGAGGCCGAAGAATTTTACATTCAGCCAATACGAAAATACTGTAAGCGGGCGGTAGAGGCCTCCCCTGCCATCGGACCAGAAGCCGCGATCCCAGCATTTCAGAGGATTTGCTTCATTCGCATAGAACTGATCGTTCTTTATAAGGGCGCCGTCGTCAAATACGAAATCGCCGTTCAAACCCCTGGAATATGATAGAAGGCACAGCAATATGATGATCGGCCAGAAGAATGCAATGGCATTTCTGCAGATGTTTTTCCTGGATATGCCAATGCATGAGTCATTCTTGATCATAAGCTTCTTACTTGACGTATTTGCCTATTATTGGATTCAGATCCTTCTTGATTCTGTCAGATATTTTCTCCCTGGCGGTTATGATGGCGCAGGCCAGCGCACTGCCGCAGGAGCACTTCCCCTTGAGCATGCCTTTGAATCCAGGCAGTTTTGAGATGATGTTTTTAGCGAGGCTGGAATTGGCGATCAGGTTTTGGATGATCATGTCAACTGTGACGTGGTCGTGGTCCGGATGCCAGCAGTCGTAGTCGGTGACCATAGCCATTGTGCAGTAGCATATTTCGGCCTCCCTGGAAAGTTTCGCCTCGCCTAGGTTGGTCATGCCGATCACATCCATGCCCCAGGATCTGTAAACTTCCGATTCAGCCTTTGTCGAGAAGGCCGGGCCTTCCATGTTAAGATAAACGCCTCCTTTGAACACTTTTGGTTTGCCCGAGGCTGAACCGTGTATCTCCTTTATAGAAAGTCTTGCGGCTTCATATGCGAGTCCCGCAAGTTCCGGACATACAGGATTTGCCATGGAAATGTGGCCAGCGATCCCGTTGCCGAAAAAAGTATGTTCCAGCCCCTTCTTGGTCCTGTCGAAGTACTGGTCGACTATGACAATGTCCCGAGGCCTGTATTTTTTCTGCAGGCTTCCCACGGCGGAAATGCTGATGATGTGGGTGACTCCAAGCTTCTTCATGGCGAAAATATTTGCCTTGTGATTCAGCTCTCCAGGCAATATCCTGTGTCCTTTCCCATGTCTCGGCAGGAACACGAAATCAACTCCAGCGATGACGCCGGTTGTGAACTTGTCGGAAGGATCGCCAAATGGCGTGTTTGCAGAAACCTCCTTAAGATTTTTTATATCTCCCGCATCATAAACGCCGCTTCCGCCAATAATTCCTAGTTTCATGTCGCATTGTCCTTTTTACACTTAAAAATTAAGGTTTCCTTTATTATTCTATCCCTTAAATGTATATTCTTCAAACATGATGAATCCATATAAAACACGGGAAGTCCAATATGAAATTAAATGCCTGCAGGGAGGAAATAGCTTGTTTCATGAGGCGCTTGTATGAGCAGGGGCTGACAACGACTTCAGGCGGGAATCTGTCCGTACGCTTTGCCAGAAACAAGATCCTCATTACACCCTCCGGTTCTGACAAGGGCCGCATGAAAGGATCGGAGATAGGTGTAATGGACATGGAAGGGAATCCGATTTCAAAATTCAAGCCGAGCATTGAAGGATCCATGCATATGATGATTTACAGGGCAAGACCGGATATCGATGCAATAGTGCATGCGCATCCTGTAGTCGCAAGCGCTTTTGCCGCGACGGATGCGAAGATCAACTGCAGTCTCATTGCCGAATCATATGCAGTCCTTGGAGAACCCGCCTATGCCCCCTATTTGCTCATGGGCACCAGGAAATTGGCTGAAGCAGTTGCGGAATCCGCAAAATCAGCAAACTGCGTGGTCATGAAAAACCATGGGATCCTGACCGTAGGCAAAACACTTCTCGAAGCTTTTGACAGGCTGGAAGTCCTTGAAACCTCTGCGAAGATGACTCTGATTGCGGATGGATTCCTGAAAGACAGGAAGAGGCCTCTCAATAAAACCGATATGGCCGATATCGACAGGTTAATGCGTCGCAACAGATCATAAACTGTGACTAGATGACAAATTTATTCCGCATAATTTATGATTACTCTGCGCGAAGCAGATATTTAATCCTATTGATTCCTGCGATCATTGTTGTTTGCATATATTATCAGGACTTAAGCTTCAGCCCCACCAACTGGGATGACGAAAAAAACATCTTTAACAATCCATGCCTTCAGAAATTCTCTGTTGAAAACATCGCTACAATCCTGACTCCGGGAAAAATCCCTGAGGAACAGCTCTATATTCCCTTCACCTATATGAGCTATCTCGTCGAGTCCGGAACCTTCGGACTCAAATCCTCCGTACTGCATCTTGACAATATCCTCATCCATCTTCTGAATATTTATCTTGTATTCTCATTCGCACAGTTCCTTTTCAGGAACAGGTATGCCGCCCTGGCAGCCTGTACTCTCTTCGCGGTCCATCCGCTTCAGGTTGAGGCTGTTGCGTGGTGCATGGGCAGAAAGGATCTGCTGATGACCTCCTTCTCCCTTCTTTGCCTCATCAATTTCACATGTTTCGTAACAACCTCGTCCAAGAAGGCATACATGGTTTCACTGGCTTTTTTCTTTGCCGCTGTATTCTCCAAGCCTTCGGCCTTTGTCCTTCCGCTCATGCTTCCAGCACTGTTCTGGTATTTTGACAGGAAGATTGACAGGGAGAGCCTGTTCAGGCTCGTCCCGTTCTTTGTGATATCGGCTATTGCCTGCCTGATTAATTCGAAACTCGAGATGAACACCTTCGGTCATGAACTCAAGTTCGTCCTCTTCAGGGTGGCTTTCATTCCAGCCGTCGCAGAGGACTGGCTTTCAAGGATTCTCCTTTTGAAGGATGCCGGGGCATATTATTCATGGTATGACTACTATGACGGGAGCCGCATAACCCTTGGCGGAGTCGTGATCCTGCTGTCATTTGTCGCAGCAGGGGCCTATGCGTACTTGAGGAAGGTTAAGATTGTCTTCTTCGGGATATTCTTCCTCCTTGTCTCATTTATTCCTGCGGCGATTCTTATTTCATGGTCGTTCCGGGACTTCGTTACTGCCGACAGATATGGTTACTTTCCGCTGATAGGAATCTTCCTCATCTGTGGAGCGGCGGTTTCCCTGTCCGACTCCAGGACATACAGGGCAGTTTTTGCATGTGCGTTTTCTTTGTTCATCATGCTGTCCGCATGGGGGGCATATCGCCAGGCATCAGTCTGGAAAAATTCTGAGACGTTATGGAAGTCTGTCGCAAGCGGCAATCAATATTCGTTCATAGGCCATTACAATCTTGGCAACTACTATTTCAAAAGTAAATATGATTTGAAGTCAGCGGAATTCCATTACAGGAGGGCAAACAGCATAACTCCTGACTCAGATGCCTGGTTCAACATGGGCATAATCTGCGAACTGACCGACCGGAAGGATGAATCATATATCTGCTATTCCCGCGCTGTCGCGCTGAACCCGGATTCGGCTTATGCCGTCAGGAAGCTTGCACTGGCCTGTTACAGAAAAGGTGATCTTGAAAATGCCCTAAAACATTTTTTAAGGCTTACCGAGTTGTCCCCTTCATCGCCCGATGCCTATCTCTACTGCGGAAAGATTTTTGAAGTCAAAGGTGAAAAAGGAATGGCCGCAAAGGCTTTCGGATATTTCGAGAAGCTGAAGAGAGAAGGAAATTAATCCCGCAGCGCCTTTTCAATATCCTCATTTTCAAGGCGGAAGACAAGTATTGAACCGCCTATGTTGGCGTCGGGCTCGCGGTTGTGGAGATAAAGACAGAGCTTGATGAACCTGAGATATTCATAAATCCTGTATTTATTCCTCTGCTCCGCTGTCAACTCGGATATCTTGCCGGAATCGGGAAGGGCTTTTATTTCCTTTGAAAGGCTGCTGAAATAATTGTCGTCGGCGTTGGCGGTGTCAAAACCGGTTTCATTGAAGCAGGCTTCCGAAATATAAAGGAACTGGAACATCGTTGCGCTGATGCAGTAGATCCCTTCCCCCAGTTCGAAAATATCATCGCCTTTCTGCTTGCGGTACGAAGGCAGCGCTTTAATCTTCAGTCCGTAATAACCATTGTCTGAATTGCTGAAGCAGGAGAAATAAACCTCCTTTTTACCGGGATTGTTCTTTCCGAGCCAGCTCTTGAGTTCTTTCAGATCCTGCCCCCAGTCGCACGAGCTGTCGACGAGGTGCTTATATCCGTTCTGCTGGCCGCCTGCGATAACGTTGAAATAGGAAAGATAGTTTGGAAAGGCGTACAGCGCTGTCAATCCCGTGCATACCAGGAGCAGGAAGATCCCCCATCTTGCTGTCTTGCGCCCTTCGAGGATGATTGTGGAAAGATACCCGCAAAGGATGAAAAGTGCGGGATAGACTGGAAGCAGGTGCCTGTTTCCTATATTTGACCTGTTGACTATTACGAAAAGCATATAGAGGATTATGAACACGATGAAAGGGATGAGGGCATGCATTTTCTCGTTTCTGAATATACAAAGCGGATCGTTGAGGCTCCTGTTGCGGTTCACCAGGCAGAAAATACATATGCCGGCAAGAAGCAGCACGGGCAGAGGGGTCTTGTAGAAGAATGAAACTATGAAGAAGTACCACCACCCTTCGGTGCTGAATTCGCCGTCGAGGAAAGCATAGCGTTTCTGGCCGAATTTCAGGAAGAAGGCATATCCGTAGAGATATGCTTCGGGCAATATCCTGCAGTCCCTGGCAATCGATATTGCCTTTCCGAAGGCACCGCCCTGCTGTAAAAATGATTCGGTCGTCTGGTTTAGCGCCGCCCTGTCGGTGCCAGTGTCATCCTTCAGCATGGAATATTTGAATCCGCATGCGGCCCAGATAATAAAGAATATGGCAAGGGCGTTTATGGCTCCTGCGGCGAGGAATGCCAAAATCTGCGATTTCTGGCTTTTAAGCACATAGGTCCTGTTGTTGAAAACCGCTTCAACCGGCCTGTCCATGAAGATTCTTATCGCGATCAATATGAGGTAGAATGGTATTATTATTATGGCGGAGTGCTTCGCCACAAAGAGTATTGAAAGCATGGCCGATGACATGAATAAATTAGACGGGGATATTTTATTCAAGAGCCTCCAGACGGACCATGCCGCAGCTATGAAGAGAAAGGTGGATATCATGTCGGTGGTCGCGAAACCTCCGTGGGCGAGGATTTCAGGGGAGAATACGTAGAGGAAAAGGGATATCATTCCCCCCGTATGGCCGAAGGCGCCTCGTGAGATCAGATAGACGGCTATCCCCAGCAGTATGCTTATAGTAAGGACTACGCAGCGTGAACTGAGTATCAACGAATCCGCATCATTGCCGGAACGAAATATGAAATCCCTGCCGGTCTCCCATTCGTCGGCTTCGGAAAAGAAGTTTCCGCCTTTGTATGGGAAGTTGAGTTTCTCTTTCAGCAGAGGAAGCGCAAGCAGTGCTTCCGTGAAGAATCCCCCTTCTGAGCACATTTTCAAATCGCCGTTCTTCAGATAGTTATAGCCTCCGGTAATATGGAACGGCTCGTCGAATACGGCGGTCTTCTGGAATGTCGAGTTGGATACGATTACCGCGTAGAGGATCAGCAGCGAGGCGACAGACATTATTTCCAGCAGGAATCTTCTCCCGTCGGGCGCTATGGTTGAAGTCGTATTTCCTAGCTCTACTGCTTCGAACACGATATCTCCCGTTAATGATTAAGACTTAAAGGTAATTCGACATGGGCTCAAATTCAATTTGACAGTGCGTCTTCAATGTCCTTGTCGGAAAGCCTGAAGATCAGGATTGAGTAACCTGCGTACCCGTCGGGCTTCCTTTGACTCAGATAGATACAGAGTTTTGCAAAACGCAGATAGTTGTAGATCCCATAGTTCCTCCTGAATTCATAATACTTTGCAAGTTCCTTAGGATCCTTGTCGATGTTGTCGAAACTGGTCTTGCCGCTGAAATAGTCCCTTATTTCCACTGACAGTGAACTGAAAAGGTTTTCGTTTATCTGCGAACGGCCAAGGCCCGTCTTGTCTTTGAATGCGAGATCGAAATATGTGAACTGGAACATTGTGGCACTGATGCAGTAAACTCCCTTTTTTAATCCAAAAGGCTCGAAGGTCTTGCCTTCCTGGTCAAAGTAGCATGGCAGCATCCTGAAGTTCGACAGGTAGTATTTCATGTCGGCGGTCCCGAAATAGGAGACATATACCGGATCTCCGTTTTTCACATTGGCATCGAGCCAGCGCCTGAGCGTCTTAAGGTCCTGCCCCCAGTCGAGCGAGCTGTCGACGAGATTCCTGTAGCCCTTTTCAGGCCCTCCGGCCAGCTGGTTGAAATATGCCAGGTAATGTGGTCTTATCATGAATGATTCCGCCGCGTACCATGCAACAAGGAAAAGCATCAGGCTCTTGAGGAGGAATGACTTCTCATTGAAGATAAGGACGAGCGCGCCGGAAATCATGAACAGCGCCGGATAAATGGGAAGCAGATGCCTGTGCCCTATGTTGAGGTTGCTCGACATCGCGAAGGCCATATAGACGGCTATGAAGACGATAAAAGGCAATAATGAATATACCGTCTCTCTGGATAAGTATTCCCTGATGTTCGGGAAGTAACCTGAAACGGCAAATAAGGACAAGGCGAAAATAAGCAGGAGCGGAAACGGGGTTTTTACAATGAAGGAGTAGGGGAAGAAATACCACCATCCTTTCCTGCTGAGTTCTCCGCAGAGGAAGGAGTATCTTGCCTTTGAGTGCTGTACCACGAAGGCGAAACCGAAAAGATAGGCTTCTGGAAGAATCTTGAAGTCCCGCATCTTCAGGAGTATGCCAGTCTCAGGGGCACTCCTGCAGATGCTTCTGAAGTTGCTGTCAAGCACCTGCCTGTCGGAGGCATTCTCATTCGCGAGCATTGAAAATCTGAACCCGTATGACGCCCATATTACAAAAAGTATCACAAGTGCGTTCACAAGACAGACCGACAGGAAGGAGATTATCTGCTGCGTTTGCTGGTCAAAAATTTTCCTCCATTTGAATATCTTGCATTCAAGAGGCTTTCTGAGGAGGAGTCGTGCCAGTATGAGGATCAGGTAAACCGGAATTATTATGACCGCCGAAAACTTTGTTATAAACAGGAGCCCGAGCGCAGATGATGAGAAAAGGATGTTTGCAGCTGTTATCCGGTTCAGGACATTCCAGAGCGCGATCAGGGAAAGCGTGAATGCCATTGTTGCGGCCATGTCTGAGGTTGCAAGGCCGGCATGAGCCAGAATGTCCGGGTATAGGATATAGAGGAACAGCGAGAGCAAACCGCCTTTTATTCCAAAAACTCTTCTCGAATATGAATAGACTGCAATTCCAGTTATGATGCTCAACAGGGCTATGAAGATTCTGGAACGCAGCAATATTCCGTCGGGGGACTCTTGAGAAGAAAAGATTAGATTCCTTCCGATGGACCAGGAGTCAGTCCTGACCAGGGGAAGCCTTGACAGATCAGGTAGATCAAGATTCTGGAAAAGCAGAGGCAAGGCCGCCCATCTCTGCGGGAAATTGCCGTTTTCAGGATTTAAACGGTAGTCATTCTGCTGCCAGTAGCTCAATCCGCTGGCAATATGCACCGATTCGTCAAATACCGGTGATTCCTTCATGGACGCGGTGATGATCAGGAAAAAATGGAGGAGCAGGAGAATCCCCGCGAATGCAATTTCCTTGTAATGCCCATGGAACGACTTGATGATATCGGCTGCAGAGGGGCTTTTACTTTCAGTCACTATGATATACCTTGGTATTAATTGTACGAATTCTTGAACTATGCGCGTTAATATACTATTTTTCCTCCCTAATAAAAATTGGGATGTGAATATATGTCGATCCTTTGTTCAGTGGTCATACCGACTTATAATGAGAAGGATAATATCCCGATCCTGATTGAAAGGATTGTATCCACCCTCTCGGGAAAGGACTTCGAGATCATCGTAGCCGACGATAATTCCCCCGACCTGACCTGGCAGCTGGTAGAGGAATTTTCGAAGAAGGACGGACGCATCCGCTGCCTTAGAAGACTCCATGGCAAAGGCTTGAGTCCTAGTATTGTCGACGGATTTGACATCGCGAAGGGTGACTACTTATGCGTCATGGACGGAGATCTCCAACATGACGAGTCATGCATCGTCAAAATGCTGGCAGAAGCGGAAAAATGCGATCTGGTGCTAGGGACACGTTATTCGGCAGGAGGAGGAATTGAGGGCGGATGGCCACTCCACAGGAGATTAGCCAGCACTGCCGCGACTTTGATGGCCAGGATAATGCTCGGTGTTAAGGTAAGTGATCCGATGTCGGGATTTTTCATTGTACGGGCTTCATCGTACCGCAGCATCCGTCGATATCTGAACCCAAGAGGATTCAAGATCCTGCTGGAAATACTGTACCTGCTGCAAGTTCATCCCGACAAGATGGAATTCAGGGAGGTGGGGATTTTTTTCCGTAGGAGGAAAGCTGGTGAAAGCAAGCTTGGACTCGGGGTAATGTGGAACTACTGCCTTTCCCTTTGGCAGCTCAGAAAAGTTAAAATCAGCAGATGAAAAACATTTCAGATTATTTTAAGGCCGTCGTCCGCAGCAAATATGCGCCATGGGGGATTCTCCTCCTGGCGGCAATTGTCCCGTATGCAGCATCCTTGAAGGGGGACTTTGTCTTTGATGACATACCGCTGCTTGCCGAAGATCCTTTCTACAAGGCCTACCACCCCTTCACAGACTGCTGGAAAAGGGATTACTGGATGGAGTCCATGGCACAGGGCCTTTACCGTCCCCTGACAATATTTTCCTACTGGGTGAATGCCAAAGTTTCGGGCCTGTATCCTCCTGCATTCAGGGCCATGAACCTGTTCTTGCATATAATCGCAGTCTTTGTCGTATTCAATCTGGCATTGAGGCTGAGGCTTGGCAGATATGCCGCACTTATTGCAGGTGTTCTTTTCGCAATCCATCCCATACATACTGAAGCCGTGATTCCGGCATTTGGGAGAGGGGAGGTACTTTGCGGGATTTTTATTTTTACCGGTCTTCTTTTCCATACCTATGTCAGTAGAAATCCATTATGGTCGATTGGAACGGCAGCTTGCTTCGTTCTGGCATGCTGGTCGAAAGAGCATGGAGTAGCACTTGTCCCGCTTTGCATTCTCTATGACTTTTATTCAGGCAGGATGAAAATGGATAAGCAGTCCATCATGTCTGTTTTGAAACCATATGTCCTCTACACGTTCGCACTGGTGGTTGTAGTCGCTGTAAGATATGAGGCGATGGGGACGGTCATGCCGGCAATGACAAGATTTGATCCGTCCCTGGACAACCCGCTTGCGCTATGTCCATATCCCGAACGGCTTCTGAGCGCGATAAGCATCCAGGGATTCGCCCTTTACCTGTTCATCTGGCCGGTCACTCTTTCACATGATTATTCCTTCGCCCAGATGCTCCCATTGAAGACAATATACAGCCTGTCTGGAATAGCGGTTGCGCTTATTGTGTTCGCCATGCCGTTCATCCTGATCCGCCTATACCCGAAGCTCAAGGGCAAAATAGTATTCTTCTCCCTGGCTTACGCCGTGTCCATTCTTCCAGCGGCCAACATAATCACACCGACAGGAACAATATTCGCCGAAAGGCTTTATTACATTCCAAGCGTCTGGCTGTGCTTTGCCCTGGCCACGATTTTGATGCGGATTTCGCGGAAAGTAGATGTGAACCTGCTTGCGGCATTGCTTGTTGCCGCGCTGATTGCGTTGTCATTCAGGACATATGCGAGATCGCTTGACTGGCGCGACCAGCTCAGCATTTCCCTTGCAGGAGTCAGAACCTCTCCGAAAAGTGCCAAGACTTGGAACAATCTTGCCGTCCAGCTCGTACATGAAGGTAGATTGAAGGAGGCTATCGCGGCCTGCGGTAATGCAATACATATATATCCGAGATTCAAAATGGCTTACCTCAACAGGGCGTTCTATAATATAAAGCTGGGGAATTTCGAGCCTGCAGAAAAGGATCTGAGGATGATAATAGATATTGGAACGGAAAATTCCGATATGTATAATAAGCTTGGAGCCGTCCTCGCAAACCTTGGAAAATCAGAGGAGGCTGCCAGGATCTGGAGCATTTCCTTGAAAATGGATCCTGCACAGCCCATGATAAAAAGAGCCCTGGAAGATTTACAGGAGGAAATAGGTATTGAAAAGGGAAAAAATGATGTCAAGTGATAAAAAGAGACAGCTCAAACATTACATTCCTTATGCGGTTATCATCTGCATTCTTGCAGCCATTATACCCTATTTCGATTCCCTGCGCGGGGAATTTGTGTTCGATGACGTACCTCTGATCAAGAACGATCCCTTCTATGGGCAGGAGGCGAATCCCCTGAAATGCTGGGAGCGGGATTTCTGGAAGGAGAGCCGGAAGCAGGGCCTGTATCGTCCGCTCACGCTGTTCACTTATTGGGTAAATGTAAAGACAAGCGGTTATTATTCACCGGCTTTCAGGATAGGGAACCTCATCCTGCATTTGTTCGTCACCCTCCTGATCTTTAAATTCGCCCTGCGGTTGAAACTGGGATACTGGGCGGCTTTCTTCGCCAGTGCGATATTCGCAGTGCATCCCATCCATACGGAAGCGGTGATCCCGGCATTTGGACGCGGAGAGCTTCTCTGCTCCCTGTTTCTCCTGATAGCGTTGATATCACATACTTATCTTGACAGGAAGAAATATGCCGTATTCTGCGCCGGAGCCAGCTTCCTGCTGGCTTGCTGGTCAAAAGAGCACGGCGTTGCAGCGCTTCCACTATTTGTTCTTGTCGACCTATATCTTGACAGGCCGTTTACTGTTGAAAGGTTCAGAAGGTTTATCAAGGATAAGGCAGGAATATATGGGTTCTATTGCGCCATACTGGCTCTTTTCTTTGCCTCAAGGTATTTCGCCCTCGGTTCGATCGTGCCGTCAAAGGCTAATTTCGATCCAGCGATAGACAACCCTGTTGCATTATGCCAGTTCCCGCTGAATCTCATGACCGCCATTAAAGTCCAGGGGCTCGCCATATCCAAGTTTTTCTGGCCATCCGTGCTTTGCCATGATTATTCATATGCGCAGCTTCTGCCTTCAACTTCAGTCTTTGACTGGAAGGCATGGCTGACGCTCCTTCTTTTCCTTGCAGTCCCCCTGTCCGCGGCACTGCTTTTCAAGAACCTCAGGCTCAAAGTCATATTTTTGGTTCTGGCATACGTCGTCTGCATATTGCCTGCCGGAAACTTCATTATAATGGCCGGAACAATTTTCGGTGAAAGGCTCCAGTACATCCCAAGCATTTGGCTTTGCCTTTTCACGGCTGTCTTCGCTTCCAGCATGTTCAGAAAAATCGACTACAGGCTTGTTTCCCTGGCCATGGCGGTTGCAGTTATGGCATTTTCCATCAGGACTTATGAACGGGGCAAGGACTGGGATGATCAGATGAGCATTGCAGTTGCCGGAGTGGACTCGGCGCCAATGAGCGTAAAGACCTGGAACAATCTTGCCGTCCAGCTAGGTGAATATGCCTGGAAGGAAAATGATCCTGCTGAGAAGATGAATAAGTTCCAGGAGGCGGTAACTGCATGTGACAGGGCCATCGCCATATATCCCAACTATGTCACGGCCATAACCAACAGGGGAATTTACAATTCCTGTTTCGGACGCTATCAGGACGCGGAAAACGACCTTCGCAAGGCTGTTTCCCTGTATCCCGGCCATTTTGCCGCCACTTACACACTTGGAGCCCTCCTTGCAAACCAGGGCAGGTTCGACGAGGCCCGCAAAATCTGGGAGGAACTGATGAAAATCCATCCTGAAGATAAAATGCTGAAGGACTCGTATTCCAGACTGCTCAAGGACATTCAAGAAAAAGAGGCCGGCACAGGAAAACAGGATTGACAAATATTGATTTTGAATTATTATCTCGTTCTCTCATTTTCGATGAATTACCTTTAAGATTGCTAAGGAATGCTGAACATCTATGTCAAAGAAAAATCACAGTGATGAGGAAAAGAAATCAGCCGGATCCCGCGGGGACGACGGAAAGAAGGCTGATCAGGATATCTCCGCCAAGACTCCAGGGGTGGAATCCACCGCAGTGCCAGATCAGAAAAATGGACTTTCACCTGAAGACATGGCCAAGCAGCGGATTGCAGAGCTTGAGATGGAATTGGCCGCGAACAAGGACAAGCTCCTGAGAGCGCATGCGGATTTTGATAATTTCCGCAAGAGGACCTACAAGGATATGACTGAGGCCAGGACTTTTGTCAAGATTGATACCATCCAGCCGATATTGAACGTCTTCGACCATTTCAACCTTGCACTTCAAGCTTCGGAGAGGAAACCGGATTTCAAGGTCCTTGATGATGGGATGAAGATGATCCTTGTTGAATTTAAGAAGGCAATGGATGAACTCAGCATTGATATCATCCAGGTTTCCGAGGGTCAGATATTCGATCCCGCCCTGCATGAGGCGGCCTCCAAGGAACCTTCAGACAAGCACGGCGAGGGCAGGATCCTCAGACAGTGGAGGCAGGGTTATAAGATGGGTGAAAGAATCCTCAGGCCTGCGTCCGTGGTAGTGAGCAGCGGTCCGGCTCAGCCGGCCGCCAATGCATCTGATGTGAAAGAATCAAAATAGGGAACTCGAATATGTCAGCGAAACAGGATTTCTACGAAACACTTGGAGTTCCAAAGACGGCAACTGCGGAGGAAATCAAGAAGGCATACCGCAAACTTGCCATCAAATACCATCCCGATAAGAATGCCGGCAACAAGGAAGCTGAAGAGAAGTTCAAGGATCTTTCCCATGCCTATGAAATCCTCAGCGATTCACAGAAGCGCTCGCAATACGACCAGCTCGGACATGATGCCTTCACCTCCCGCGGTTCATCCGGACCCGGTGCGGGGTATGGAGGTTTTGAATACCATGATCCTTATGATATTTTCAGCCAGTTCTTCGGCGGAGGCGGCGGCGGAGGCGGCGGCGGATCCTCAATTTTCGAGGAGCTCTTTACTGGCGGTGGACGCAGGTCTTCAAACGGTGAAAGAGACGGAGCTGATCTGAGGTTTGACATTGAAATAGACTTTGAAGAGGCTGTATATGGAGCCGACAAGAAAATAAAGATCCCAAGACTCGAAACATGCGATGCCTGCAATGGAAGCGGATGCGAGACTGGTACCGGTAAAAGCACCTGTTCAAAATGCCGTGGAACAGGGAATATCTCCATGTCACAGGGCTTTTTCAGCATCAGGCAGACCTGTCCGAACTGCCATGGAACCGGCCAGATTATCCAGAATCCCTGCCGCAAATGCGGCAGTGAAGGCAGGATGAGAGTCGAAAAAATCTTGAAAATTCATATACCACCTGGCGTAGATACGGGATCAAGATTGAGAGTTTCCGGCGAAGGCGAGGGCGGTGTCCGGGGCGGACAATCCGGAGACCTCTATGTCGTCGTCCATGTACGTGCACATGAAATCTTCCAGCGCGACGGCCTCGACATCATCTGTGAGCTGCCGATTGATTTTGTGACAGCGTCCCTTGGCGGACTTGTTGAAGTCCCGACTATAACCGGCAAGACAAAGCTCAAGGTCCCTGAAGGAACCCAGAATGGGACCGTCATGCGCATCAAGGGCAAGGGGATGCCTTCGCTCCGCGGTGGCCAGAGAGGAGACCAGCATATAAAGGTGTTTGTAGAAGTCCCGACGAACCTTACACGCGAACAGAAAGAGCTTCTTGCTAAATTCAAGACCATACAGGAAGGCTCCAAAAACCATCCTCTCATGGATACCTTCATCGACAAGGCCAAACGTTTCTTCACCGGTGGCGACGAAGGCTGAACAATGGTCCGCAGATTTGATCTTATCTGAATACCCGAGCGTTTTCCAGCTACGCCAGCGACGCCTGCTCAGCGGTCTTCAGTGCTTCAAATAGTTCGCCTGGTTTTTTTGCATTGATCAGCCTGTCCGATAGGAAATCGCTGTCGAGCATCTGGGCGATGTGCGAGAGCAGGACCTGGTGGACACGCGGTATGTCTGCAGGAGTGAGAAGTATGAAGATGAGATCTACGGTTTCGCTGGGGACTGGAGAAGGGAACGGCTCTTTCAGGCGTCCTACGACCACGATTGGCCGAGCCAGGCTTTTAAGACGTGCATGCGGTATTGCAATATTCTGCCCGACATAGCTGCTCATGAGTTTTTCCCTCTCCAGTATCGAAAGCATGATCTTTTCCGTAGGCATCGGAAGATCATTGGGATTCAGTCGGCCCAGGGCATACTCTGCAGCTTCAATTATTGATTTCCCCTCGACATCCAGAAGTACCCTGTCGACAGTAAGTGCGTCTGCGAGATAGACCGGGACTTCAAGCGGGAATTCCTCCTCGATGGCGCCCACAACTTCCTCGAGAAGATCTTCCATCGTTACGAAACCAGTCCATGCGCCCTTGGCATTGTACACAAGCGCAACATGGTTGCCACGGCGCTGCATCACTGAAAGCAATTGTTCGATGGTGTCGGTTTCCTTCGACTTCAGGCAGATCCTGGCGAAACTCTTCAGGTCATTTGTCGGTTTTCCGGCCGTCATTGCAAGATATAGATCTTTCAGGTGCACATATCCCAGGGGATTTTCAGGATCATCTCCAATCAGTGGATAACGGGACTGTTTGAATTCTGTGATGATTTTGTTGTTCTCCTCCTGTGTCGCCTGTGTCCTGAGAACGTGCATCCTCTCTCGCGAGCGCATCGAATTCCTGACGGTGAGAGCTCCCATGTCAAGCACGTTTTCGATATAAAGAAGACGCCGGAATGTCATCATTCCACTCGACTGGGAATTGTCGAGGATTATCCTTATCTCGTCCTCGGAATGCCCCTCGTGCTTTGCGGCCTTAGGAACTCCAAGGAGAAACAGTATGGCGTCAACCGACCAGTTCAGCACCCAGAGCGGTATGAAGAATACGAAATAGAAGAAATGCAGCGGAAATGCCGTGTTCAGCGCGGCATGCTCGACCTTGCGTATCGCGAAGATCTTCGGCACCTGCTCGCCGATGACTATGTGCAGGTATGATATGAGGATGTATGAGATTGAGATGGCTATGCCATGGACCGTCGCGTCGGCTATTCCGTTCCCGTAGCCGGTCTTTTGCAGGAGATAGGCGATGATTGCGGCGAAGCCCGGTTCACCGACAAATCCCAGCCCTATGCTCGCCAGCGTTATTCCAACCTGGCAGACGGACAGGTACTTGTCCAGCCGGGTCTGGATGTGCTGCATCATCTTTGCCCTGATGTCGCCCTTTGCCGCAAGCGACTCCATGTGGGTGGGGCGCGCCTTGACCGCCGCGAATTCCGCAAGCACGAAAAACGCGTTCAAGAGCAGAAGAAGTACGGTTAAAAGAAGGTATATGATTACGAGTGTCATTGTTATGCTTTATCCATAGCAGTGGATTCATGCTTTTTCAATGAGCCATTTGAAGATTTTCTTCCTGTGCTTCGTCTCCCCGTAATATTCCGGAGGATAATCCCTGCCTCCAATGAAAATAAAGGCGACGCATCTGCCGGCATACTCCCTCGAAAGTGATTTGTCCGGTATGCTCGGAACCAGAAGTGGAATGCCACCCGCCTCATAGACAGCGTCTACGTAGTACGATTTGATCCGGTAAGTGGGCGCATCCTTCTTTTTGCGGAAATCTAAGTTGAGTCCTATGACAGGTCGTTTCATGGCTGGAAGATGTTCTCTATTTTTTCAAGTTTCATGCCACGGGAACCCTTGAGGAAGATCACGTCTCCGCGCTTGATTTTAGACTTGACGTATTTGGCTGCCTCCTCCGAATCCGGGAAGTGCCGCAGTGATACGTCCGCAAGCCCGAGCGATTCAGAAGCCCGGGTCATGATCGGGCCTACAACTACAATCATTGCTTTCGGCAGAAGCCCGGATACGAATTCCAGCATTTCCGCATGGGCTCGAGGCCCGGCCTCGCCCATTTCAAGCATGTCGCCCAGGACAACGAATATCCTGGAGTCATTGCCGATATCTTGCGATGCAGCATCGCATAGCCATTCAAGTCCGGCCTTCATGCTTTCAGGATTGGCATTGTAGGCGTCGTTGATCCATGTGATCCCGTCGCGTTCCTTGATTCTCATCCGCATCCCTGGAAGCTGGACGCATTTGTTCAGTGCCTCGACTGTGGTTTCAGGTGAAATCCCTATTGCGCTTGCGGCAAGCATGGCGCATCCTGCGTTCATGGCCTGGTGCCTGCCAGTAAGCTGCCAGGTTACTGTCCTGCGAAATCCGCAGCTTTTCCAGAAAAACTCGAAGCTGCTGCCGGTCATGTTTCCACCGAGATATTTGATTGTCAAGTCCGCGGATCCTGCCGTCTCGCTTCCAAATCTCAACGTCCTGTACTTGCTCGAAGCCTGGTTCAAAACTCCGATCCCGGGACCTTCAGCGGGTATGACGGCTGTCCCGGAAGAGGCCATTCTTGCGAAAACCGCGGATTTCTCCTCCGCAACTCCATCAGTATCCCCGAAAAATTCAATATGGGCATTTCCTATTGAGACTATGGCTCCATGATCCGGCTCCGTGATCCGGCTGAGAACCCCGATTTCCCCGGGATGGTTCGTGCCCATTTCAATTATCGCATATTCGTGGTTCTTCCGGAGGTTCAAGAGATTCTGGGGAACACCCACATGGTTGTTTGTGTTGCCTTCCGTCGCATAGATTTTTTCTGGGCCATATGCGTGGACGAGTATGGCTTTGAGGATTTCCTTGGTGCTCGTCTTTCCGCTGCTGCCGGTCATGGCTATGATTTTCAGCCCGAGTCTCCTCCTGTGGAAACTTGCAAGCGCCTGATACGCCTTGAGAGTATCTTCAACAACAAGCGCAGGAGTCTTTTCCGGAAGCCTCATTTTCTTGTGGTTCTCCGATATGCATATTGCGGAAGCATTATTTGCCGCCGCCGCTTCAAGAAAGTCATGGCCATCGAGAGATTCACCCTTGATTGCGAAGAAGATCGAATTACGGCAGGACTTGCGGCTGTCAGTGGAAATAAGGCTGATCCCGGAATCGGGAAATGAAGATCCAAGCCATTTCCCGCCGGTTATCCGTTCAAGTTCGCCGTATGTGAAAAGAATATTGTCCATTTAATTCAAAATCCTCCTGACTTCCTCCCGGTCGTCGAAATGATGCTGGACTCCGTTTATCTCCTGGTAGTCCTCATGCCCTTTTCCAGCGATGAGCACGATGTCGCCTGGTTGTGCCTCGCCTATCGCCTGCCTGATGGCCTCGCCTCTGTCTGGAACCGCTGCGAAATTCGCGGAGGAGGGGATCCCCTTTACTATTTCAGAAATGATATCCTCGGGTTTTTCCGACCTTGGATTGTCGCTTGTGACAATTGTCCTGTCTGCGAATTTCGCAGAGACGGCACCCATCCGGGGACGTTTTGTCTTGTCCCTGTCGCCCCCGCATCCGAATACGCAGATGATGCGTTTCTCCTTTAGCCTCAACAGGGCTTCGAGGACTCTCTGCAGGGCGTCGTCGGAATGCGCGTAATCCACAAAAACACTTACGTTGTCCTTGGTGTGGAATGCTTCAAGGCGCCCGGGAATACCTATGGGTTTTTCCAGGGCCGACTGGATTATCTCCGGCGTGATGCCAAGCTTGTACGCCAGAATCGCAACACCTGAAATATTGTAGGCGTTATGCTCGCCGATGAGGGGCGACGAGATATGGAAGGTCCTGCCGTCAAGGGACAGGTCGAATTCCGTGCCACGCTGCGTTATCCTTCTCATTTTCATGACTGCATCATTGTTGATGTCCTTGCCGAACCTTATGCAGTTCGCGTTCTTGGTCAGTGCCGCAAGACGCCTGCCAAATGGATCGTCGGCGTTTACCACGGCGACGCCGTCGACGGTCATGTGGTTTTCAAAGAGGATCTTCTTCGCCGTGAAATACGATTCCATGTCCTTGTGATAATCAAGATGGTCGCCAGTGAGGTTGGTGAAGATCGCGCCTGCGAATTTCACAGTTCCAATCCTGTTCTGGTCGAGCGCATGGCTTGAGGCCTCCATTATGACATGGGAGCAGCCGGCGGAATGGATATTGGAGAAGATCCTCTGGATTTCAGAGGCTTCCGGAGTCGTCCTTGCGGCGGCTTCCGAATGTCCCGGCCATTCATAGCAGACAGTCGTGACTATTCCGCTTTTGAAACCTGCGGCATCCAGGATCGATCTGAGGAGATAGACCGAGCTTGTCTTTCCGTTTGTCCCGGTGATACCCAGGATTTTCATCATGCGGGATGGAAAATCATGGAAGCATTCGACAAGCCGTGCATATGCGGAATATGAATCAGAGACTTTTATGTAGCCTACGCCATTCCTGTAGGCGGGGACGTCCTTCGAATGTATTATCGCCCTGGCTCCTGAATCTATGGCGGAATCTATGAACTCATGCCCGTCCTTGCCTGTGCCCTGAATTGCTACGAATACGGATGACGGTTGGATTTTCCTTGAGTTGTTGCTTATTCCGCTGACGGGGAAATCTCCTGCAGGCCTGCTTGCAACAACAAGCTGTTCAAGGGAATCGATGTATTCTGAAAAATATTTATCCACTACAGGTCATCCTCCTCTTCTTCCTCGGGGACTTCATATTCCGTAGGGATATTCATGATCCTGAGCGCCTTTTTCGCGATGTGGTTGAATGCCGGAGCTGCAACAACTCCGCCATAATAGGATTTAAGCTTGGGCTCATCCACCGTGACAAGCATGACGAACGCCGGCTTGTCGGCAGGGACGAATCCTACAAATGAGGCGACATGCTGCGTATTCGAGTAGACTCCGTCAATAACTTTCTGCGCGGTTCCTGTCTTGCCTGCAACCTCATATCCTTTCACACCCGCTTTTTCAGCGGTACCGCCTTTCTTTGTTACTAGCTTCATCATGTCGACGATCTTCTTGCGCGTGTTCGGATTCTTGAATATGCTGCCCAATGGTTGGAGGATCTCCATTTTTATTTCTTCGCCTGTGGCCGGATTCTTCTGACGATCGATCAGCCTGAGATCAACAAGCTTTCCTCCATTGGCCAGGGCGCAGTATGCCCTTACCATCTGTAGTGGGGTTACAGTAAATCCCTGTCCAATCGGATATCTTGATATGGTGAGGCCATCCCATTTCTCCGGTTTCAGCATCAGCCCGACGGACTCAGGCTTCAGAGGTATACCGCTTTTTTGTCCGAATCCGAATTTCCTTATCGTATCATAAACATTCTTCTTGCCCATCATGACCGCGATTTTTGCCGTGCCGATGTTGCTGGAGACTCTGATTATATCGGTGACAGAGATGATGTTATGCCCGTGCCCCGCAGCTTCACTGAGTATTCTGCCTGAGAAGAGCCAGTGGCCCCCCTCGCAGTCTATTTTAGTGTCTGGATTGACGAACCCCATGTCGAGAGCTGCAGATACGATCGTGGATTTCATGATTGAGCCCGGTTCGAATGAATCCTCGGTGATCCTGTTCCTCCAGGCCTTGGGATCCATCTTCGTCCTGTCATTCGGGTCGAATGACGGACGCTGCGCCATCGCGATGATGTTTCCCGTATAAGGATCGGCCATGACCGCATATGCGGCATCGGGGTTGAATTGCAGCATCAGCTTGTCGAGCTCGTCTTCGACGATCATCTGTATAGGTTCGGATATCGTAAGATAGACATTGTTGCCGTCCTGTACGGCCTTCAGCTTTTCCTCTTCACCTGAAAGCCGTATGCCCTTCCTGGTCCGTTCAATCTCCGATACGCTTGCAGTCGGGGTGACATTGGTGTTGACAGTTCTTTCTATCCCGCCTTCCGGGACGACTTTGTTGCCGTCGATGTTTATAAATCCCAGGATATTCGCCACTAATTTGTTCTTCGGATAGAATCTCTTTGTCTTGTTTTCGAAGATGACGCCTTTGTATTTCTTCAGCTTTACATCATGGCGGATTCTTTCCCCGAGCTCAAGCTCGACTTCCTTCTTTATGATCACGTACCTTATGTCCTTGCCATTTGCTTCATTCACCTTGGTTGAAAGACGCCTGTAGATATTGTCGTAGTCGACATCAAGCATCTTATGCAGGTATTCGGCGAGTTCGCGGCATTTTATGCTGTCTCCTATCTCCCCGGGATCCGCGGCAATATTCACGCAGGGCTTGTTTCCAACAAGGAGATTGCCGTTGATATCGTAGATTTCCCCGCGCTTGCCCTCTTTCTTGACTGTCGAGGTGTAGGTGTTCTTCGCCTTCTCGAACAGTTCGTCATGACGGTCGATCTGGACGTGGTACATTCTGATGATGAGACTGATCAGAATGAGCAGGAGGATTACTGAAGCTATTATTATTCTCGCTACAAAATACTTGCGCCCCATCTCTTGTTTCCCATCGGGTTCCGGATGTGATTATTTGAAAAGTCCCCAACCATAGCATTTTGAGAGGAAAAATCCAGGGCGGCTTCAACGGTAATATTTTGCCGGAGCCTCGTTCTTAGGTGGATTCCTCTGTGTCACCACCATCGGCTTTGTATTTGCAGACTGCTTTGCCACTGGTTTCCTGAGAGGAGTTTCCGGCTTCTGGACAATCTTCTCCTTCAAGTCAAATTTCTTGATCTGCCCCGCAAGAGGGTAGTGCAGGTCAAGATTGTACTTCTTGACCTGTGAAAGGATATTCTTCCCGCTCTGCTGCTCGATCATTATGTTGAGGTTTGCAGTCTCCCTGTCAATATCCGATATCCTGCCTTCCAGGGATACGGATTCCTTGTTTATCGTTTCCGCCTGGCTGGTCCACATGACCCTGATTATCGCGGCCGTGAAGAGGATGCAGAAAGGGATGGAGATCTTGAGCGTGGTCGCAAATATCTGCAGCCTGCTCACGTCCGAGTGCCTGGATTTCCTCCTCCTGGGCCCGCTTTGATTGTAGCTTGTAACATTGATGCTCATTGTCTTTATTCCTAAAAAATACTGTCTTCTGTTTTCTACTTTCTAACTTCTATTTTCTAATTTCCTGTTAGATCTTCTCCGCCACCCTCAGCTTTGCCGGCGCCGCCCTGCGGTTCTCCCTTGTCTCATCTTCCGTCGCGACTACCGGCTTCTTCGCTATTAGTTTGAAGCTCTGCCTGTGCCCGCACATGCAAATTGGAAGGCCGGGCGGACACAGGCAGTAGCTAGCCATCATCCTGAAATACTGTTTCACTATCCTGTCTTCGAGCGAATGGAAGCTTATGACTGCAATCCTTCCTCCCGGAGCCAGCAGCTTGACGCTGTCTTCGAGCGCCTTCTTCAATTCTTCAAGTTCCCTGTTCACCTCTATCCTCAAGGCCTGGAAGCAGAGCGACGGGGCAGGGGGTCCGCCTCTTCTGACTATGCCCGGAATCGAGTTGCATAAATCTGCGAGTTCCGCAGTATGCGTCCATTCCTTCTCCGACCTTCTCCTTACGATCTCATCCGCGAGCTTCCTGCTCTTCTGGATCTCCCCGTACTCCCGGAAGATCCTTTCGAGATCCTCGTAAGGATATGTATTAAGTATGCGGCTGGCGGTTTCGCGGGACTGAACGTCCATGCGCATATCCAGCGGACAGTCCAGCCTGTATGAAAACCCTCTCAGAGGATTGTCAATCTGGGGAGATGATACTCCCAAATCCAGCAGTATCGCGTCAACCGAGTGCCACCCCAGTCCGGCCGCGCATGCCGCTAGATTGCTGAAACTGTCCTTGACCAGATGAATGCGATCCATGGCGAAGCTTAAAACTTTTTCCGCTGCCGCCAACGCCTCGCCGTCACGATCAATACCCAGCAAGACCGCCTCCGCATTTTTTTTCAATATCAAAGAACTGTGCCCGCCGTAACCGACCGTGCCGTCGATCACCTTCATCGGACCGGTCTTCACGATCAGCAGGTCCAAAACCTCCCGGGGAAGAACCGATATGTGTTCAAATTTCCTGTTTTCTGATATGTCATTTTCATTCAAGATCTATTTAAGCCCCTTTATTATGCTTGTCAGATCATCCGGACGCTCGCTGATTTTCTGTACTACGTCAAGCATGTCGTTCGGATCTGATTTCTTGAACATGTTCCAGTTGTCCTTGGACCAGATCTGTATCATGGTCACCGATCCGACCAGGACCACCTGGTCCTTCAATCCCGATTGTTCGATGAGCTTCTGGGGAATTGAAATCCTTCCCTGGCTGTCGCATTCGCATTCCTGGCTGACCGACCCGATGCGCACCAGCGCCAGCGCCGAAGCCGCGTCGGCAAACGAGACCTTGCGCACCTTCGCGATGAAATCGTTGAAGATGTACGGGGGGAGCAGATAGATGGCATTGTGCCTTCCCTGGACAAGGATGAACTTCGTCTTCTTCTCCTTCCTCCAGTTGCTGGGAATCGCGACCCTCCTCTGCGAGTCGAGCGAATGCTCGAACTCCCCGAAAAAGTAACTCTCCTCCTGCGCGATGCTTTTTGTACCTTGCTTCACCAGATTTCCCCTTTATTCACCTTTTTTCCCCAAAACACATTAGGATTAAATAGAGGCTTTTCAAGCGAGTTAATTAAAAAAATACAAAAAAATCAAGATTTCCTGATGCATAGGTTTGATGCCAGAGCATCCGCGGTTTTCTGTATGAGACGTATCCTGAATGTAGAGTTGTCCGTCACGGACAAGGAAGAATTCATCTCGTCCCGTATAGGAGATGAGCCAACAACGCGATAACAAAATCCTTCGCCGAGACGGCGAACCCCTACATTAAAAATGCAAGATGGCGAAATTAAGTTAGGATGGCTCTCCGACGTGAATCGCGTTGCGACAGCGTCCCCGTGCTTCGGATTTCAGATGCCTAAACATGGGTGATTTGCTTGAAACGTGGCCCATGTGGCCCTATGTTAGATAAGGCGGGAATGTCGAACAGGTAAAATACGAGGTGGAAATATGATAAGCATGTCCATACGGAACGCAAAGATGAATTTTTCAAAGCTGCTCACTCTGGTCGAGAGAGGAGAAGATGTAATAATAAGAAACCGCCAGAGGCCGGTCGCGAAAATCTCTTCTTTTACGGAAGATGGGAAGTCAACAGATTTTTCAAAATTCCTCGGGAGGCTTTCAAAACTGCGAGCCTCGCAGAAGATTGCCCCGAGGGGGCATTCAGATAAAATCATAAGGGAAGAAAGGGATGGGATGGGATAATAAATGTATTTAGATACATCCGTTTCGGCAAAACTTTATTTCGATGAGCCGGAAAGCCAGTGGATATCTAAGATTCTTGCGGAAAGCAGACCTGTATTATGCTCCTCTGAACTGCTAATTGCAGAACTCCATTCCGTAGCTGCAAGAAAACTGAGGGAGAAGTTCCTGACCAGCAGGCAGAGCAAAGATGCAATATCTGCATTCATGGAAGACGATAGAAAAGGAATCTGGCATTTATATCCCGTGACAAGGGAAACGCTGGGGTCTGCTGGGAAACTGATTGAAAGATTGTCGGTAACTGTCGGGATCAGGGCTTTGGATGCAATACACCTCGCAACCTGCATCGAATATTCCCTTTACCCGATTTTCACGACCGACAAGGTGATGCTTTCAGCCGCAAAGGAATTGAAGATTGAAGTCGTGGTATGAAAAGTGTTTTTTATCTTAGAGGTCCTCTTAGAATAAAATCAAGTGGTCATATGAAAAGTATTGGGTCCATGCATGAATAGCTTATACAATAAGATAATAAATCATTCTGGTATTTTCAGACATTCGGATTGACGCGGAAGTTTCCCCCAACTGCTATGATTTTACCGAAGTTCAGAAAATGCTGAAAAACGATCCTGCAATTATTAATAAAACTGATTCAGCCGGACTGACTATGCTGCGCTAAGAGGGCATGAAGATATAGCCGAATTGCTTGTTAAAAAGGGAGCTGACATTAATTCCACCTGCGCAATCTATGGTCAGACGCCTTTGCATTTCGCCGTGATGGGTGGACGCATTGATACGGATTGAAATAATCAGATAGAAGTATCCTGGGTTGAAAATTAGTTAGAACTAGAATGACTTTGTGTCTCTGTGACTCTGTGGTTAAGCCTGTATTAAGTCCTTCCGTGCCGAAATGCGCCGGCAGTGGTGGAGACCAGTGGCGGGTCAAGCCCTGCAGTATCAGCTTGTGCTTCCGGCGTAGTTCCGGTCAAGAGAATGGATTAAAATCAATTACAGGATTTATATTGAATTCAATTTATCCTGTCAATCCGGTTATCCTGTCAACTTTATTCTTCATATGATTTATGGTAGCCGCGCTTGAAGGAACTTCGATGAAGCGTATAAAATTAAAAACAAAGCGCCATATTGTCAATAGTCCTGACAGGATATAGATTAAAACTCAATGGAAAAGGAAAATACAATTGTGATCCCAGCAGGAGCTGGAAAAATTCCGGAACCGCCAGTTGCTCCGGAATCATCTGCAGACAGGAGCTTTTCCAAACCGACAACGAGGTTTCTCACCATACAGGCCGCGACTACGCATGTCACCCCCGACAAGATCAAGCTTGACCTTGACGAGCTGGATAATCTTACGGAACTTTATGACCGCTACGAGATAATCGAGAAGTTCGCAGAAGGCGGGCAGGGTGAGGTCAAGACCGCCATAGACCGCCTGCTGAAGCGCTATGTAGCCATCAAGTCCCTCAAGCGCGAACATGTCAAGAACCAGGAGATCATCGCCAATTTCATTGCTGAAGCCAAAGTCACCGCCCAGCTGGACCACCCGTCAATCGTTCCCCTCTATGAGGTCAATGGCGACGACGAGAACCGCATCCACATTGCCATGAAGCTGATCCACGGCAGGACCCTCGACGACATCATCGAGGACACGATACTCGACTGCAAGCAGCAGAAGGCGGCCAGGACCGACGACATGGAGAACGAGTCGCTCAAGATCCGCCTCGAGAACTTCATCAAGATCTGCGATGCCGTAGGCTACGCCCACAATAAGAAAGTCCTCCACCGTGATCTGAAACCGGAAAACGTGATGGTAGGCCAGTTCCATGAAGTCTATGTGATGGACTGGGGGATCGCAAAAGTGATTTGCGAGGAAGGCAGGGATCTTCCAGACTCAAATGGACTTTGCGGGACTCCTGGCTACATAGCGCCTGAAGTAGCTGAAAGACAGGCATACGGCCCCGCCAGCGACCAGTTCGCCCTCGGTATAATTCTTTTCGAGCTGGCGACACTCAAACGTGCGATTCCTGGACAGAACATCACCGAGGTCATGACTAAGACAATGGCTGGAAAACTCGAATCTCCAGAACATTATTTCCCGCAATACAAGATCCCAGATGAGCTTTGGGCGATCATTGGAAAGGCGACGGCATTGAAGCCGGCCGACAGGTATGACTCGGTAAACGTGCTCGCTGACGATGTCCGGCGCTACCTTCGTGGGGAGGAGACGATTGCGATGCCGGACGACTTCACGCGCAGGACATTCCGCAAGCTCTACAAGCACAGGACCCTTACTGCATCAACAGTCCTTCTTCTCCTGCTGGCCTGCGCAGGCATGACGATTTTCAGCCTGATAAGACAGAACCAGTCGATCATCGAATCAAAGAAGCGCGCCCTTGCCCTTGTCCAGCTTCACAGTTCCATAGCCGATCAGGCGCACCAGATCGACCGCCACTTCCTGCAGGTGGCGAATACCCTGGATAGATATTCCGACAAAATCGTATTTCTCCTCAAAGCCGGGGCGAGGAACGGAAGGGATAATATCTGCGAATATCGCAGCATCGACAGCGGGACAAATCCGCAGCCAGGGACTGTCATGTCCAAGTTCTACCAGCAGGATGTCAGTTTTTCCGAGGCCGCATACAAGCTTGCGCCAGGCTTGGAACTCGGGGAGGTCGACGCGCAGATGCAGGCGGTCAGTCCGATTATCAGGGATCTGCTCGGATTCATGGCTCTGGAAGGGAAGAATTCATCTGGGGTAACGTGGAACAAGCTCCGCGAGCAGGCTTCGACCACTGGGCTTCCCATCCCCTGGATCTATGTTGGCCTGGAAAAAGGGCTGTTCATCAATTATCCCGGCTCCAAGCTTTCCGGAGACTATGATCCCAGGAAGAGAGTGTGGTACACGGCCGCTCTTGAAAAGAACGGCGTCGCCTGGAGCGCTCCCTATATGGATGCATTCGGTCTCGGTGTCGTGATGTCGGCGTCGAAGGCGCTGAAGGACAGCGAAGGGAAATTCTACGGCGTCTCATCGATGGACATGACCTTCGAATATATTACAGAACTCATGAAGACCATAAAATTCAAGAACGATTCAGTAGTCTGCAGATACCTTGTCGACGCCGATGGAAATGTCATCCTCTCCACGAGGATCAAGGATGAGCAGCTGAAGAAGGCCGAGAAGGATTTTTCAACTTTGAAATTCGACAAGTTCCCATATCCGCAGATCGCCAAGGACATACGTGGGGAAACGGCCGGGCAGTTCGAGGCGGCATCCGGGAAAAGCATCCGTCTCATAGGATATGCCCCGGTGAAGACTCTCGGCTGGTTCTACGTCGAGGAGATCGACCTGGAAAAACTTCTGAAGTGAGTGGACTTCAAATTCGGAGAATAATTTATTGCCCGCGAGACGCCAGCGCTCCGTAAGTAAATATAAGACCAGTTAATAATGCGAATAACGCGCAAAAAAAGCAAGGACACGCTTAAGCCGTGAGGTACTCCAACTTAAGGAATCAGCTGAAGACAAGGTAGTTCGTTTGTAGTAGCGCATGTTTGCGCGTTCCCATGTTTTTGCCTATATTATATTCCTTCTGTACTAAGCATTATGTTTGGTAGTTAAGCCCGCAAGGGCTGTTCTTATAGGAGCGCCGGCATCTTGCCGGCAACATTTAATCTCTTGATTTAGGTGTTAGGGATTATGCTTTAACCTTGCCTTTCCGAATAGTATCTTGTAATTTATATTAAGGTTTCAGGGATATATTTATATCCCAAGTGTTTTTCGACTACTCTTGAAGCGTCAATAGGCAGTTTCCTGAAAAAGCGAAAATATATATAATAAGAGCCAGGAAATAATGAACAAAAGAAGAATCATAGGTTTTGTCTTAATTTTACTGGCTATAAGCATTGTTGTTTTTTCATTAGTTGTAAAAAAACAGGTTGATGATGCTTTTCAAAATGCCCAAAACGAAATCTTAGTGATAGCCAATGGGGAAAAAGTTGGGAAAGTTGGCGAATTTCACATTTCTTATATTTATTCTCATGGGACACAAATAGTAAATGCAGAACCTTTATTTGATGAAGATATTAAAAATGCAAATGTTGAGCTTATTCGTGGGGAGGAAGTCGTTTACCTTCGATTTAAGGATGGGGCCACAACACGTGGTGGTGGTCCTGTCGGGAGTGACAATATTGTTGTTGTAAAATCACCGTTTGACGGCAAAATGCTATTTAAGTATGGTGTTTGCGGGTGTGAAAATATAGGATCTCAAATGCTTATCTTCATTGCTACAGTACTGGGGTTTATAATTACAATTATTGCTTTGTTTTTAATAATAAAGAAAAAAAGCTCTAATAACACAGATGCTCCGAAGTCGGTTACAGCCTCGCCGGAGATCTGAAAACGTTCACCATTAAGAATGAAAGAAACAGCGATGAGCGGCATGAGCAATGAACAATGCTGTCCAAGATTCGATCCTGAGCCTTGGGATGAAAAGGAGATCCTGTGGCAGGACAGGCTGTTCGTGAAGGACAGGGTCACGAGCTTCCTCCACATCCCATTGAATTTCGGCGCGGTGATGAAGCGCAACATGAGCCGTATCGAAGCCGCAGGTGCCGCCACGGGTAGCAACGTGATCCTTTCGGACGAGAACTCCCTCTGGGGTGCTGACGTGTATATCGAGGTCGCCAAGGACGTTCCGGGCGCAAACATGGCTAGCATTTCGGGAACCTTCCTCTGCAAGGTGTTTGAAGGGCCATACCATGACACGCCCAAATGGATCACTGGGATGAAGGACTTCGTCCGGAGCAGGGACAAGGAAATCCGGAAACTGTACATGTTCTACACGACCTGCCCGAAATGCGCGAAGAAGTACGGCAGGAACTATGTTGCGATCCTCGCACAAGTATGAGACTTGCCAGCAAGAATACCTTACGGCCAAAGAGCCGGTGCCTTTGAATTGTTCGTAGTTAAGCCATTTTTGGCTGTGAATTCAGCCTGAGCCTTCAAAGGTAGGTACGTGCTTTAGCATGTACCATCTTGCTTCCTTGGACTGGGACAGGCTAAAGCCCGCCCTACTTATCCTTCGGCGGTTCTCCTGAGAATTTCAATGGCCAGAGTTTTTCAGGAGGAGCCTTGAGGACAGCACCTACTTGAAGATTATATCCTTCACAGAACGTGCGGAACCAGATCTGGTTCCAGCCCTGTTTCAGGGTAAATGTCTTTGAGACGGCATGTTTCTGCGTGGCGATCTCCTTACTTTTTCCAAGTTTGACAACTTCGTTGTTGAAGCGCCACTCCACATGGTTCTGCGGTTTGCATTGGAATTCCAGCTCCACGTCCGTCGACTCCGGAGCATATATCCATGTGGATCCGTACCAGAGTTCGGCGACCTTGCCCAGATAGACGCGTGTATCAAGATCCGCAACCGAGCGCGGTTTCCATGAGACCTGTTTCGGATCGTTCCAGTAGCCCTGGATGATGTCACCCTTGTAGACAGCCTTCAGATCGACCTTGCCGTCATCCGGAGGATATTTCGCGGATGCCATGAACTTGCGGAGCTCCTTCTTCTTATCCTCATGTATGTTCCAGTCCATCTTCTTCATCTCCTCTCCGCCGAACGGACCGCATACCAGCCAGTTCCTGACGGTCACGCCGCCGCTGACCCCGAGCAGCGATAGAGGTGACCATGAGCCGGGATAAAGACCAGCCTCGCTGGGCTCATCATAGGTATCGGTGCTTGCTGAGCCGTCGCTGTTCGACCACCAGAACTTGTTGTGTCCGCCGAAGTTCGCGCTGAAGTTTACAAGCGTCTTGAAGTCCTCGCCAAGCGGTTTCTGTATCGCCGGTATTGCGGAACGCGGGATTGACACCGCGATGACAAACCCTTTTTCGTCCTTGTCGACTGCATATCCGTATTGCGCTCCTTCAATTGCGGCGACATGCGCAAAGGATGTAGTCCTGACAATTGTGCGGTAGGTCTGCGGCGATGCCCCTTTGCCTTCCCATGAGGAGTACATTCCGATGCCGACAGGTTCGATCTTGTCTCCATTCTTGAAGAGTCCGAACGTAAGGCGGACATCTCCGGGACGCCCATCTTTCCCTCCCGGCTTGGCATTCGGATTGCCCTGGATATAGAAGTCGAGGGTGTCGGCCTCGGCGTCATGCGTGAAGATACGTGGCAGGGGAGGAAGCGCTTTCGCCTGGAATTTAGCCGGCAGCCGCGCATGCCAGCGAAGATAGATATGGGAAGGATCATACATGCAATGCACTTCCACCGAGCTGTCTTTTCCGGATTTGAATTTGACGGGTTCGGACGTGCTCCAGCCGTCCATTGAACCGTCGAGGCTCACTCCGCCGAGCGCGGGTGCGAACTGCGCCCACATGGCTTCGCCGGCGCCGCCGCGCAGGCTGACAGCAATTGCCGGAGGTGCCGCAATCTGCGACGATGCTATTGATACCGACTTCTGCAGCGTCGTGATCTGTTTCACGGGATTTTCCTTCAGGGACCAGCCGACCGCCTCAAAAAGGAGAGGCGTATATTTCCCAAATCCAAAATAGATTTTCCCGTTGATCTTGTTTGGAACAAACGAACCTGTGAAGTATTCGCCGGGCAGGAGATAGAGTCCGCCCTGTTCCTTGCTGACCTTCTTGGAATCCGGGAAAATGGTGTCGATATACAGGCCATCTTCATTATATAGGATAACCCCGCACCTGCTGTTGTCGAGGACCGGCAGGATGCCGTTGATCGGGCGGCGTATTCGCATCGCCCCGTAGATCTCGCCGTTCCGGGCTGTCCATTGGAGGGCAGTTCGTCCGACGCGCCATTTCAATTTGTACGTCCCGTTTCCTGCCGGCACATAACGTGAGACCTTGTGTTCCGAGCCTTCGTTCGCATTGAAGTTCTTGCCGGAACGCGCCTGGACATAATATCCTTCCGCAGGCAGACCATCCATCTGCATCCAGTCGCTGCTGAACCTTGTGCCCATCTCATTTCCTCCGTGGACAGCGTCCGCCTTGCCAGCTTCTTTCGCTTCGAATATCGGATCCCTTAAAACTTTCTTCCATTCCTTGAAGATCGGATTCCCATGTGAATCAAAACCCGATGGAGGAAGCGTCCAGGCATCCTGTGAGCCCTGCTGTATCGCAAGGAAGCTCAGGTCGGCGCCCCAGTTCTGTCCATGGTACGAGAACATGTTTCCCGGCATTGCCGCTGGACTGGTCTCGTCGTCGTCAACTTTTCCATTGTCATTGCTGTCATGCCAGAATGAATATTTCGCATCCTTGCCTGTGCCTTCCCTGAGTATTGCCGCTGAAAGGGCGCAGCGGTCCGGCGTCATACGGTAGACGAGTGCGGTCTGCGATCCGCAGATGTAGACTGTCTTGTTGAAATTGATGACAGACATCTTTCCGATGTCATGGTCGCGCGAGGATACGATGCGGGGATCTTCGATCTTCTTCATCGGCCATACCGCGTCAATCTTGAATGTATGCTTTTCGTAGTCGATCTTGAAACGGTTCAACCAGCCTTTCTGCCCCTGGATATAGAGGTCTTCGGGATTTTCCGGATCGATGCCGTAGCCGGAGTTGTTGGTGAAAGTCTGGTACGTCTGGAAATCGCGGATGAGATCGCCGCTGTCAGTATCCCATTCGGCGACGCGGTTGGGACCTTCGCTTTCCACGATGATCAGGCGGTCCTTCCCCTCGGGAGTGAGCCATGTGGCGAGTTTTGTCGGCCCCATAAGTGTCAGAGGATCATATGAGCCGGGCTTCTGCGCGGCGGCCTTTCCAAACGTGCGCAGCACCTTTCCTTTCCCGTCCATCTGGTAGACCTTGTTGGCGCCGGGCTCGCTCAGGTAGAAACGTCCTTTGGAATCCACTTTGAGGTTGTATGGTTTTTTATCAGCTACGTCGAAGACCTTTTCCCAGGATGAGTCTTTTATTGGAAGTCCGTCATTGAGTTTTGCAGACAGGACATGATAGCCGCCTTCATCCTTGCTGAGCGCGAAGATCTTTCCACCCTGTATGGTGATTGAAAGAGGATAGGCGACCGGTATCGAGCCGAGTATTTCGCCGTTGTCGCCATTGTGGACAGTGATCCTGTTCACGAACTCCTCATCGCTCTCAGTGTACTTCTGCCTGACCCTGTTCCCCTTTTTCACGTCCTCGTTGTCTGTCTTGCCGCGCTGGGCGACATAGACAAGCGTCTTGCCTGCGGAATTCTTCATGCAGGACATCGAAGTCACCCAGCCTTCCGGGAGATATGAGTTGCGGCGGTTCGCGTTCGGACTGCTGCCGAAGCTTTTGCCATCAGCGCGGTAGACATACTTGGGACCTCCATCTGTGCTGGATGCCCACACGGTTTCACCGTCGGTGGTCACGTCCAGCCCGCCGCCTGCGCCGCCCGAATTGAACGCCTGTATGAACTGGTCAGGGGTCACTCCGGGTTTCTTCAGATCCACCATCGGCAAGTTCTTGCCATTTTCCAGGTACTGGTAGTAGAAGACAGCGATTCCGTTCGGGCCTACTGCCACATCTCCAAACGGTGACGAGACCGGATCCCCGCCAAATGGGGACTTCAGTTGTTCCTGCGGAGCATCGACATTCGGCCACCATCCGGATATCGCGCCTGCGTATTTCGGCACGATGGCGTGCCATTCATTGTCGACAGCCCATTTCTCTGCAGGCGCAAAAATTCCTTTTACTCCGTAGTCGCCGGGTGGCACTGGCATGTAATTCTCATCAAGCCCGTTCCACGTCTCAGTGAACTTGCCCTTGTTCCCCTCAGTGACTGTCCGGGCCTGTCCTGCCACGAACGTGCTGATGATCCAGTCCGGATTCTTCGGATCAACGATCGCCAGCGTCACAAGATAGGTCTTGGGAAGCGGGCCGGCGGCGGGGAGTTCATAGGTCACCTTCGCTCCAATGTCCTGCGCTTCTGCGGAATTCGCAGGCGCGGTGTCCTGAGCCGCAGCATGGAAGCATGGCTGCATGGAAAGGAACAGGACGATTGATGAAATCGACAGGCAAGTGAAATTGCAGTTTTTCATGTCTAATTGCTCCTCATTATCTTAATTAAACGAGATGGATAACCGATAACTAAAAAGGTTTTCCTCATAAGTAGGGCGGTTTTTAAACCGCCAACCAGACGTCGGGTTAAAACCCGACATACTTATATAGATAAACAAACTCACTTCATTAATATATACGCCTAGTTGGACGGAGGCGGCAGCACTGTCTTCAACGCCTCAAACCAGCGGACGGCCATTTTCTCAGCCCCTTTTGCATTGGGATGCACCATGTCTCCGCCAGTGTCGGTCTTCCAGTCGAATCCTTCATGCTGGTCGACGATTATCACGGGCTGGTCCTTTGTGTTCAATTCTTCCGCAAGCGTTTTCAACGCCTTGTTGAGATCGGGAATGTATGAGTATTTCGGCAGTTTTCCGCTGGGGATGACCTGCGCCAGAAGTACGATCACCTTTGGATTGATACTGCGCGCCGTGGTGATGATGTACTTCGTCTTTTCAATCATGCCGGGAATAGGCCCCTTGTCGGCAAACTGGTTGTGTCCGGCATGGATGAGGATTATGTCCGCCGGATTCTGCTGGTAGAGTTCCTTGAACATGCCGGCAAGATCACCGACATTCCTGCCGCCATAGCCCTCGTGCCTGAGTATGCCCATCGGGGAATCCTTGACCGGACGCGTGGTCTTGGATCCGACATACTCCACGTCATATCCTGCCGCCAGGAGCTTTTCCATCAGCGGATAGCGGTAGACGGAAAAAGAGCCTCCCTCGGTGATGGAATCCCCCAGGGGCATGATGGTGGTCTTTTTCCCTTTCGGAGCCTCAGCCTGCTGCGCGGACGAGATGCACGGTGAAAAAACAAGACTAAGTCCGGCAGCTAGAAATATGAACGCAGTTGTCTTCATTTATCTCCATTCATTTAATTTACTCATTTGCACACGCATGATTGCTCCACTTTTACTTTTCCGGGATCCGCCGCCTCGACGCTGATGCCGTCCGGACGTATGTGCACGCATGTATGCTGTCCATGCGATTCAATGCTCACGCCGTTGCACCTTATGGATTCCCCGTCGATTATGATCAGGCTCAGGCAGTCCTTCCTCTCCAGGACCATTCCGTAGCGGCCCCTGAACGATATCCTGCCATCGGTATAGTCGATCTCGCTGCGCGCAAGGAAAAGTGTGTCGGAAATTCCATCTCCTGAAACATGCATGCCGATCTTTTCGCCGTTGTTCTCGATATTGGCGGCCTTTACCGGTTTCCTGTTCTTCGACAAGGGACGTATTACCGCACCTATCGTCTCAGGATTTTCAACCCTTATCTGGAGATGGCGCATCGAGAAACATTTTTCAGCCGGTCTTCCGTCATGCTCGACGACTGGCTGCTGGCTTATTTCATCGGTCGACAAGTCGAGTTCAGGGAGCAGCACCTGGAAATCCGTTCCAAAGCGCCCCTTGAAAATATAGCCCCTGCTTAAAATTCCTGTATGTGAATCGGCGACCGCCTGCAGATGCCAGAATACCGGGATACTCTTGTCCTGAAGCCTGAGATTGTCATGCATCACCACGTATTCATCCTTCACGTATGTCATCGATCTGGCGTTTACAGGATTCTTCTCTTTGAAACGGGCTTTTGCGACCTCTACCAGTTCATGATGGCAGTTGTCGCTGAGGAAGACCGGTTCTCCGGGTTTGACCGCGACAGGATTTACGCCCTGCGCGAAATCAAGATTTGAAAATGAAGCGAATCGTTCGATGTGTCCGGCCGCGAGCGGCATATGCGTGTCGTAGAATGAAAGCGTGCTGTGGCGCCAGGTTTCTCCGGCTTCTCCGCCGTCGTATATTATTGGTTTCCCGTCCGCGAAAAGAATGATGCTGCCCTCGGTTCGATGGTAGCGGTAGCCGCCCGGACCCATCTTGAAGAGCAGGTAGAACTCGTCGTCCTTGCCGAAGCTATGGCGGAATATCGATCCGAAACCTTCAAGCCTGCGGCTCGAAAGCTGCACCGGATCAGGTGTTTTCCCGAGTTCTTCCGGTTCAAAAGAGCAGAGCAGGGCGGGATACTGCGATTTCTTAAGCCCGTCGCAACCTCCTTCAAAATACGCCCATTTCAAAAGATTTGCGAATTCCGCATCCTTCTTCTCGTACAGCCTGCTCATGAGAAGATAATATTCGGGAACACGCTGCCCGAGCTGGGCATGATCTCCGACCGGAGGGATGAGCCTGACCTTGGTTTCAGACCTGTATTGGCTGTCGCTCAGAGGCCTGCACATTGTGTCATAGTCTCCCGGGCATTTCGGCGTGAGGAGCAATATCCCCCAGCGGAGGAAATCCTTCAATCTCTCGATGTTGCTGCTGTCCGAGATGCCGTGCCTGAATAGATGATAGGCGAGATTGAGCCTGCATCCAGAGGCGTGCATGTAGTAGCAGGCGGGATTCTCATACCATTTGCCGCTGCCGGGCGTGCAATAGACCTCAAGTGACTTCTTCATCAGCTCAGTCGAATGCGCAACGAACTTGTCGGCATCGGGATTACCACGGAAACAGATTCCTACGGTTCCGACGATGTCGACGCGGTCCGCCTCGAAGTTGGCGTTCCTGGAATTGTATTTCCAGTTCATGAAATCGCATTCCATGTACATGTGACCCATCAGCATCAGGAATGAACGCGCAAGTCTTTCCTCGTCCTCTGTGAAAACTCCAGTCGGTGCTATGAGATCATACTGCTCCGCCAGCGGAGTGATCTGCCTGCCGCCCACCGGACTGTATACGTCGCCGTAGTCGCGCCCCTGCAGGGTCAGCTTCGACCTGAGCCTGGCATTGTGCAGGATGAGCTGCTTCAGCTGCCATATTACGGTCGTATCGTTCTCTATTACCGCCTTCAGCGCGCTTGCAGGTCCTACGTTTAGATTTTCAAGCATGCTTTTCCAGGACCTGGACATCCCGGGAGTCTTTATTTTTTCCATGACACGGTGGATTTCATCTGCATTTGCCAGGACTGAAGGACGTTCCTCATGGTCCTTCATGTCGAGGCGCCAGTCCTTGAAATCATCCAGTCTCGGAGAAGAGTTCTTGTGCTGGACAAGGCTCAGTTCCTTGTACGGACCGTCGTTCCTGTCGAATGACGACGCAAGAATCCCCCACTGCCGCTCACCGTTGAAGAAATTGAAGTCGAAAAAGAAATCGCCGTCCTTGGAGGTATGTGCCGTGATCATCGACAATGTGGAGCCGATCATTTCGGGGAAAGGCCAGTCGAGTTCGCGGTTGTCGTCGCCGGGACCGTTGCATATCTTTTCAAAATCAAGGTCCTTCCAGTCACCGCGCCTTATGCTGAAGACGCCTATATAGTCCTTGGATTCGAGCCCTTCCATGGTAACTGCATAGCCGAACCCGTGCTTCGGTATCCACCAGGCGATCGATTCCTGGAGACGGGCAAGCTCCCGGTTGGACGGTTCGAGCGTTGTCCAGTGCTGGCTGTCCTGTTCCGTGCCCCAGTGGAGAAATCCTCTGCCCCCGGAGAACTCCCTCAGTGAAAACTCAAAGGAGGCCCCTTCCATCTTGAACGACTTCTCATGGATCAGCGCGTATGCCTCCCCTTCATGGAAGGTGATCGTGTATTCAATCCTCCTGCCAGCATCAAATTCATATGAGATCTTCAATTTGAAAAACAACGGACCCTGCTCGATGATATCGGTTGACTGGCAGAAAAAAATCAGCGCTTCCGGCATGTTGAACCTTCCTGCACCCCGCCATTTCCCATCGGCGCCTTTTACGGAAATTATCGGAGACACCGGCTTCCTCTGCTGGCCCCAGGGTATTCTGAATGATGATGTGCCTGTGCTGACCACGGCGGTGCCGTCGCTTCCGATCTCCATCACAAGTCCGGATTCATATTTCAAGCAGAGGTTTTTTTCGGCGCCGTATATGCAGACATCCAGCTTATCCTCCTCGGGAAGTTCAGCGAATATCCATGCCTTGCCTTCTGAGACCTGGACCGGAACAGGCTTGGAGCTTGAACGGCCCGTGAAGACCGCAACTGCCCCCGGCTCATGATTTCCGACCGGGAATCCGATCAGCTGTCTTGGAAATCTGTAATGGAACGGATTTTTGATTTCCTTGTCGCAGATCCTCCTGATGAATGCGCCTTCAAATGTCCTGACCGCCGGGAATTTTTCAGTTCCAGTTGCCGCCGGAGCGCTTTCCCAATGACTGAGACAGAGCCCGGGAAATGAATTTTCCCCTGTCAATGTGAAATTCTGCCTTAGGAAAATTACAGGATATCTGCCATCCTGCCAGAAAGTCTTTGCCGCGAGATAATCATAAGCCCCCTGTGGGACGTCCTTGAATTCAAAGCTTCCGTTGGAATCAGTTCCGGTGGTGAATATTTCCGGTGTCCCTGTGAAAAGCATGTTCTGGGGGCCGCAGGATGGATTGACGGCGATCCTGCGGTAGTCCTCGACGCAGTATGTATTATTCCTGGACAGCACTAGTTCGATTCCCGAGACCGGACTGCCTAAGGCGTCTACAATACTGCCTCGCAAGCTGCATGTTGATGGAGGCGTTTCCGCCGAAACGGTTTTACTGTGGCATTGTGCAGGAGCAGGAAATGAAGGGAATATCTTTCTGATGTCCACTTTGAAACTTCTTGCGGATTTGCCGATCAGGTCGAAATCATCCTGGCTCAGGGCTGCGCCGCAGGCGTCTGCATAGTGCTTCTCTGACAGTCTGCGGTATTTTTCGACGAATTCATCTATGCAGTAGCCCTGTTTGCTCTCGTCAGAATCGCGGTAGAACCCCTCGGATGAATAAAATGCCGAATTCTCGGCCATCAGCACTTTCTTCAATACTTCCTCGCGCGGATCCGCCGGATTCAGGCTTTCGACCGCATTCCTCGCTCCGCGCAGGTCGCCAAGCCTCCTGTGTGCCTCATTGAGCAGCAGGCAGACCTGGTTGCGGATTCCGTCATTCTCGGAATGCCGCAGGAACTCCAGGCCGGTACGCCTGGCGGTCTCGTACTTCCGTTCTTCTAGGAGCCTGCTTATTATGTCTATATCCATATGTCGACTCTTTATTGTTAAAAAAACTCAATTATACTTTGATATTAAAATATATTATAGTAAAGTAAAGTGTTCAAGGCTTATACTTTGATATTGTTGAAAAATATCATAAAATGGAATATGTTATGCACGTTGATTATAAAACTTATAATATGGCGGATGACATGGACTCTAAGAAGGAACTTGGCAGGATTCCTGAGAAACGCCGGGGTATACTCAAGGCGATAACCGGGAAGATCGTTTCCGGCGAATGGCCTCTCGGCGAAAAGATCCCCAACAGGGTCTCGATCGAGAAGACCTTCAACGCCAGCAGCGTCACCGTTCAGCGCGCGATGGAGCTCCTGACCGCTGACGGATTCCTCGAACCCCGCGGACGCAGCGGCACCTTCGTGAGCAAAAACCCTCCCTATCTGCATAACTATGCAATAGTCTTCTATGGAACTCCGAAACGCAACTGGAGCGCCTTCATGGAATCAATCTCTTCAGCGGCGGGAAAGCTGAAGCTGGACAACAGGTCCAAGATTAAATTCTATTATGACATAAGCGGAGATCCGCGCGCAAAGGACTATGGACGCCTCATAAGCGATATACGCGCACACAGGCTCGCGGGAATATTTTTCACGACCAATCCGTTCCAGATCGCAGGTACTCCCATTGTCGATGAAGGTGACATACCCCGTGTCGCGATAACTAATTCCAAAGGCGACACCAGGTTTGTCAATGTGATACTAGACGGTGAATCAGTCATTGAAATGGGCGTCAACTACCTTGTCGACAAAGGCTGCAGGAAAATAGGCCTCTTCCTGGGCTCGCAGCAGGTGAACAGCTTCCTCCCGACCTTCAAGAAAATTGTATCCGGGAAAGGATGCTCCTGCAGGGATGAATGGATACAGTCCGTGAATATAGGTTCTGCCTTCAGCGCCGTGAACGTGGTCAAGCTCCTCTTCAAACTGAGGAAAGAGGACATCCCCGATGGTATTTATATTGCTGATGACAACCTTACCCCGCATGTCCTCGAAGGCATCGATTCATCCGGCAAGAGCATACCACGCGATATCGTCGTATCGTCGCATTCCAATTTTCCCGCGACCTTCGACCACCCTGAAACAGTCAAGCTCTTCGGCTTCAATATCAACCAGGTGCTGAAGGAATCCCTGAAGCTGATAGAAATGAAGAACAGCGGGCGGAAAACACCTTCGGGCATAAGCATCAAGGCCTGTTCCGAAGATGAGTTCGCCGCCGATTATGCCAGAGATTGAAGCTTCCCTCAACGATACGCTCAAGTATCTCGCGGCAAATAAAGATTTCGTCCTGCAGCAGGAACGGAAGGAATGGCGTCCATTGCCATGGAACGCCGGCACCCCTGCCGGCATTTTTCCAAGCTCTCTTTTTACTTCGCTCGTAGTCAATGCCGCAAGGCATGTTTGAAAGTGATACATGCGTCCCCGTCCGTGTCTTTGTTTATATGGATCGCTGGCATCCTGGCGGCAATAGTCCAGTGTATTCTTCCAGGGAACTCCAGACCTCATGCTGGAGTAAGTGCCGGTGCGGCCTCTCCGTCCCATATGATAAAATGCAATAGTTTAGTTGTAACAATATTAATATGGTGTAATGCAGGGTCTGGCACCATATTTGTCTAAACATACACTCATATCCAGGCTTAGCAGTGTCATATTTGCCTCTTATATCAAGTATTTATGCAAGAGAATATTAAGTTAAATAAACTCAATGATTTTACGGACATTTTCCGATGAGATAATGCACTGAATCGGAACTGACAATCCGGAACCGTTTCAAGCCGCATTCGCCTGCCTTCCTCCCGAGCCAGTCCTGATCCCCCACCGCCAC